>FWWM01001082.1_pt1 | contig 85616 bp, 74 predicted proteins | sample 2228351 | NCBI WGS metagenome assembly FWWM01 (sample SAMEA103939774, study PRJEB20133) | metagenome | reverse complement strand
GTCGATGCGTTCGATTTCATTGGGTTCCGCGGTTGCGGTGGTATCGTTCATTCCATGCGCCTTTTATGCCTTTTGTGACGCTTTCGCGTCATGATCGGCTCTAGGCGACAGAGTGCGGAAAAGCCAGCTTTTGCGGGCGTTTTGCGGGTATTTTTCAACAGGAAAAACAGGCGCTTGGCAACGCGCCAAAGTCAGGGCTGGATGGCGCTGCCGTCAAAGGCGAAGATACCGCCCGAATCGGCCGGAGAAAGCCGGTCGAGCACGTCCAGCATCATGCCCGCACTCCGGTCCGCATCGAACAGCTTGCCCTCCGCGACGTTGCCCTGGAAGGGCTTGCTCAAGGCGGTGTCGACCGTTCCAGGGTGCAGGGCGACCGCGATCGACTGGTCGTTGCGACGGCCCCATTCGATCGCGATGTTGCGGATCGTCATGTGCAGCGCCGCCTTGGCCGCGCGATAGCCGTACCAGCCGCCCAGCCGGTTGTCCGAGATACTGCCGACGCGCGCGCCGATGGTGGCGAACAGGGCAGGGGCCTTGCGCGGCATCAGGGGGATGAAATGCTTGGCGGCGAGCGCGGGGCCGATGGTGTTGACCGCAAAATTGCGCGCCATCCAGGCGGCGTCGAGGTCCTTCATGCTCTTTTCCGGACCGCGTCCGTCTGCGTGAAGCAGGCCCGTGGCGACGATCACCCGGTCTGGGGCAAGGCCCCGGTCAGCAAGCCGCGCTGCCGCCGCAGCGATGCTGGCCTCGTCCTCGAGATCGATATGGTTCTCGCCGGAAAGGCTGCGGGCGAGCGCGATCACGGTGTCGCCGCGCGCCTTGGCCTGGCGGACGAAGGCTGCGCCGATGCCGCCCGATGCGCCGATGATGACAGTGGTGCGGCTCATGCGCGCACGAAGCGCCAAATGTCGTTGTCGCTCGCCTCGGCATCGAAGCGATAGCCGTCGCTGTCGAAACCCTTGAGCGCCTCCGGCTCGGCATGCCGGTTCTCGCACAGGAAACGCGCCGCCATGCCGCGTGCGCGCTTGGCATCGAAGCTGACGAAACGCGGCCCCTTGGGCCCCTGCTGGCGGAAATCGGCGGTGATGACGCGGATGCCGCGCTTGGCCAGCCCCTTGCCGGCAGCAGCGAAATATTCCTGGCTGGCAAGGTTGATCACGGTGTCGCCGCCGCTCGCGCTCAGGTCCTCGGCGATCGCGGCGGCAATCCGGTCACCCCAGAAGGCGACCAGCGAATTGTGTCGCGGTGCCCAGCGCGTCCCCATTTCAAGACGATAGGGGCGGATGCTGTCGAATGGTCGCAGCAGGCCATACAGGCCCGACAGGATGCGCACATGGGTTTGCGCAAAGTCGAGCGCGGGCTCTTCGAGCGTCTTGGCCTCCAGCCCGGTATAGACATCGCCGTTGAACGCGAAGGCTGCAGGCCGCTCGGGCTGGTCGTAAAAACCGCGATAGCGCGCATAGTTGAGATCGATCAGCGCATCGGACACCGGCATGATCTGCTTCATCTTCGCCTTGCTCAGCCGCGCGGCGGATTTCACCAGCCGTTCGGTCTCCGGCTCGAAGCGGGGCTCGCTCGGGCTGATGGCAGGGGCGGGCGAATCGAAATCCAGCGATTTGGCGGGGGAAAGCAGGATGATCATGATGGCCAGCGCATAGACGAGCGACGAACCGATGCAAAGGCCATCGAACATAGTCGGACGAGCAGGGCTTGCGCCCGCTTGTCACCGCCGCCATCGGCTTTTTGGACCGGAACCGCAAAGGTCGTTGTCCGTTCCAGCCAGAGCCATTAAGGACGGCTTCATCAACCAGCCGCCAAAGGCTGACAGGTGATCGGCAGCTCAGGCTTTGCCGTGTTTTAGTTCGGAGGATAACATGCGTCGCATTTCCCGTTTCAACATGGCCCTGATGCTGGCGCTGGCCGGAACCACCGCGGTTTCGCTGGCGCTGCCGGTCGATGGAGCCTTTGCCCAGCGCGCCGAAAAGAAGGGCAAGAAAGGCAAGGATGAAGCGCCGCAGATGGAACTGAGCGCCGAGTTCCGCAACGCCTTCTCGGCTGCCCAGACCGCCTTTGGCGCCAGCGATTTCGTCACGGCAGAAGCCAAGCTGAACGAAGCCGCCGCGGTCGCCGCGAGCGCCGACGAGAAATATCTGACCGGCAAGCTGACGCTGCAGATCGGCCTCAAGAAGAATGACGAGGCGATGCAGATGAAGGGCATCGAACAGGCGCTGGCGAGCGGCAAGTCGACCGACGCCGAGAAGAAGACCTTCAACAGCTTCATCGGCGAAAAGGCGCTGCTGAAGAACGATTTCGCGCGCGCCCGCCAGTATCTGACGGCTGCGGTCGAGGCGGGTCAGAATGGTCCGGTGAACCTGTTCCAGCTGGCCGAAGCGCATTTCGGCGAGGCGATCGCCAAGTCGGGCGGCCGCAGCATCGATGCGACCAACGCGCCGATCGCTGCCGCAGGCCTGCCGTATCTGCAGCGCGCGGTGGAAGCGGACCTTGCCGGTACCAAGCAATATTCGGCAAGCTGGGCCAAGCGCGGCTTCCAGATCGCGCGGGCGACCAAGACCGACAGCAGCGTCTTTGCCAACCTGCTGCTCCGCGCCGACGCGGGCAAGGGTGCGTGGCACGAGGTGGTGCAGGCCGTGCAGGCCGATAACCGCAACTTCACCAGCGAGCAGAATCTCGATGCGATGCGCCTGCTGCGCATGGCGGGCGGCATGACCAGCGCCAGCGATTATCAGGAATATATCGAAGCCGCCGGCGCCGCGCGTCGTCCGACCGAAGTCATCGCGCTGATCGAGGAAGGCAAGGCCGCGGGCATCATCACCGACGGCAATGCCTATTTCAAGGATGCGCTGGCTACCGCCAGTGGCGCGCGCGGCGAATATGTCGCGACGCTCCCTGAGTCCGTGCGCGATTCGCGTGGCAAGGCGACCGCCACCGTCACGCTGGCAACCGCGGACGCGCTGCTTGCGAACAAGCAATATGCCGAGGCCGAAGAGCTGGCGGGCATCGCCGTGACCAAGGGCGCGACCGACAAGGAACGCGCGCTGATGGTCCAGGCGATCGCGCAGGTGGCGCAGGGCAAGTACGAACCCGCGCGTCAGACGCTGGCTGGCGTCACCGGCGTGCGCGCTCCGCTCGCCAAGCTGTGGACGCTGTACATCGACCAGAAGGCAGGCGCTGGCGCGACTGCTCCCGCCGCCTGATCACGCGCAAGCCGATCAGCAAAAAGGCAGGCCAGGCAATCCGCCCGGCCTGCCTTTTTCGCGTCCGGCAAAGGCGATCATTCCTCGAGCGGCACGCCCGGCTGCTGCTTGCTGGTGCGGATGGTCAGCGATGTCTTGACGCTGGCGACATTGGCTGCGGGTGTCAGCTTCGACGTCAAGAACGCCTGGAATTCCTGCAGGTCGCGCGCCACGATCTTGAGGATGAAGTCGATCTCGCCGTTGAGCATATGGCATTCGCGCACCTGGGGCAGGGTGCTGACATGCTCCTCGAAGGCCTTGAGATCGCTCTCCGCCTGGCTCTTCAGGCTGACCATCGCGAACACGGTGATCGCAAAGCCCAGTTTCTGCGGGTCGATATCGGCATGATAGCCGCGAATGATGCCGGCTTCCTCCAGCGCCCGCACGCGGCGCAGACAGGGCGGCGCGGTCAGCCCGACGCGGCTCGCGAGCTCGACATTGGTGATCCGCCCCTCATCCTGGAGCCGGGTCAGCAGCTGCCGGTCGATATGGTCCAGACTTGACACGATTTTTCCCCTGGCTTTGCTAGGCAACCGCCGGTGCCGACGGTGGGTTGCCATCGTCGGCCGCGTGCAAGCTGCGGTATTTGGGCGTGAAGCAGAAATAATCCGCAACATCACGCCACCTACCTATAATATAATTATTCGGTAACGCAATTGTCCCACATTGCGACGCGATAAAAAGCGCCCTTTCGCAGGCGAGCCGACGGAGCTATCCCTTGTGCCGATCGGTCGGCTGCGTGTAACGAACACGGCCCGCCGATCCAACAAATCGTGCTGTTCCAAGGACCTTGCCCAAGCCGATGCGCTACGACGACCGCCTTTCCACCGTCCTGGCCGGTAGCGTCCCCACTGGCGGAGCGGCAGTGGCGCAATATCGCCAGCTGGTGGACCTGCTCGGGCAAATCGGCGGCAATGATCTCGACGCGCGCCACGCGCCTGCGCTGGCGCGGATCCACGAACTGCGCACCAGTGTGAGCGATGCCGATCGGCTGCTGACCGTGCAGTGCCTTTCCGGGCGGCTGGTGTCGCCGGTGCTGGTGCAGTATCTCGCATCGGAGCGTCCCGAAATCGCCAGCGCGGCGATCCGCGCCGCACGGCTGGACGACGAAAGCTGGGCGACGCTCGTCCCCGCGCTCCCCACGCGCGCGCGCGGTTTCCTGCGCCATCGCCGCGATATCGGCCCGCGCACGCAGGCCCTGCTCGACCAGCTGGGGCTCTACGATACCGCGCTTCCCGCCGCAGAGGTTCAGGTGGCGGCCGAAACTGCGGCACCCACCGAGCACGACCCGGTGGCCCAGGCCCCCGAAGCCGAACCTGCCGCGCCGCCACCGGTCGACACCGAAACGATCCTCGAACCCGAGGCCGCGGCCGAGCCGGTTGCCGCGCCCGAGCCTGCCGCTTTGCCGATTGTCGATCCCGAACCGGTGGTCGAACCCGAACCCGCACCGGTCGCCGCCAGTCCGCAGAGCATCGGCGAAATCGTCAAGCGGATCGAGGCGCTGCAGGAGGTCCGCATCCGTCAGGCGATGGAGCAGGAGCCCCCCAGCCGCGATGGCTGGCAGCAGCTCGAACAGACGCTCGGCACGCCGGAAAGCCCTGCCGCCGAACCGGTCGAGACGGCTAGCGCCCTGCCCGAGGGGCATCAGCATTTCCAGTTCGCCACCGGCATCGACGGCAGCATCAGCAGCACGCGCGGCATGCTGCTTGGCATGGTGCACGGGCTTTCGCTCGCTCAGCCGGCGCTGAGCGGCTTTCGCGGCGTCGATGCCTCGGTCGCGACGGCGTTCAGTCGTCGCATGCCGATCCGCGGGGGGCGGGCCGATCTGGGCAGTGCCGCGTCGCTGGCGGGCGAATGGCGCGTCGATGCCGATCCGTGCTTCGACCGCGCGACCGGCCGTTTCACCGGCTATAGCGGAACGCTGCGGCGCCCGATGCCCTGGGAAAGTGCGGGGCCGGATGCGGCAGCATCGGGGCTGACCTGGCGCGATGGCCTGCGCCAGATCGTGCATGAACTGCGCACACCACTCAATGCGATCATGGGCTTTTCCGAGATTATCGAGCAGCAGCTGTTCGGCCCCGTGCTCAGCGAATATCGCGAGATGGCGCAGCGCATCCGCCAGGACGCGCGGCAATTGCTGAACGGCTTTGACGATCTGGACACCGCGCTCAGGCTCGACCGCAACGCGATCGACGATCCCGATGGCCATGTCGCGCTGAGTGAGCTCGCCGAACGCCTGTCTGCTCGGGTGCAGCCACTGCTCGACTATGCGGGGGCATCGCTGGTTCTGGGTCCGGTTCCGCAGGCTTCGGTGATTGCCATGTCGGCCCAGGCGCTCGACCGCATCGTTCCGCGCCTAGCCGGTGCGCTGATCGGCAGCTGCGAGGCGGGCGAGACCCTGCACGTGCAGTTCGTCGATCACAGCTCGACCGTCGACATCCTGTTCAGCCGCCCGAAAACGCTCGCCGGGCTCGATGAAGCGGCGCTGTTCGATGTCGACCGCACCGATGCCGGGCCGCGCGACGGCGGTCCGCTGCTTGGCCTGGGCTTCTGTCTCAGGCTGGTGCGCAACCTGCTCGCCAGCCATGGCGGCGCGCTCGCGATCGAGGACGAAGCTCTGCGCTTGACCTTGCCCGAGGCGGGGATTAGCGCAGAAGCCGCACGATCCTAGGCGGGAGGAGCGAGCACGGAGTGGCGACCGGGGGGGGCCAGGCCGATCATTTGCGACGCTGCGAGACATGAGCGCATGACCTTTGCAAGATTGCCGGGCAAGGATGACTTTGTTCGCTTTTCGCCCGAATTCGGCCAGCGTTATCTGGTGACGGTCGATGTCGAGGAAGAGTTTGACTGGACCCGGCCGATCGAGCGCGAGGGCTATTCGCTCGAAGCGGTCGAGGCGATCACCGATTTCCAGAAACTGTGCGAGGATTATGGCGTAACGCCCTTGTATCTCGTCGACTGGCCGGTGATTTCGGACCCGCGCGGGCGCGAGATTTATGGCGCTCTGGTGCGCGAAGGGCGGGCCGAGGTCGGCATCCAGCTGCACCCCTGGGTCAATCCGCCATTCGAGGAAGAGGTCAACCAGCGCAACACTTATGCTGGCAACCTGCCCAAGGAGCTCGAGCGCGCCAAGTTTTTCAAGCTGCGCGATGCGATTGCCGAGGTGACCGGCAAGCAGCCGATTGCCTATCGCGCCGGTCGCTATGGCATTGGCGGCGAAACGCTCAACCTGCTGCGCGAGGCGGGGGTGCTCTACGACACCTCGGTGCGCGCCAATTTCGATTACAGCAAGGCGGAAGGACCCGATTTCTCGCAATATCCGCTCGAGCCCTATTGGCTTGACCGCAAGCTGGGTATTGTCGAGCTGCCGGTAACCTCGGTCTATTGGGGCCTGTTGCGCCGTCAGGGAACGCTGTTCCCGCTGGCCCAGATGGCAGGTGTCACGAAATCGCTGATGGCACGTGGGCGGCTGCTCGAGCGGATCTCGCTGACGCCCGAGGGCATCTCGATCGACGAGGTGGTGCGCGGTATCGACATTGCGCTCGACGATGGGCTGCCGGTGCTCAATTTCTCGTTCCATTCACCGTCGCTCAAGCCGGGCTATACGCCCTATGTCCGCAAGGACGAGGATGTGACCGCGTTCTACGACTGGTGGCATCACGTGCTGTCCTATCTCGCGCAGCGCGGGGTGAAGCCGACCAGCATTGCGGATATCGACGCCAATATCCTGAGATGATGCCGGTGCGCGTTGTGCGCTAAAACCCATGCCGAGGCTTTTCGCGCTTGCCATCCAGCCCCGCGCTGGGCTAACCGCGCCTCTGGCACAGCCGGGACGGGCCTGTAGCTCAGTTGGTTAGAGCTGGCCGCTCATAACGGCTAGGTCGGGGGTTCGAGTCCCTCCGGGCCCACCAGTCCGTCCGGAAAGACACCGCCAGGAGCCGACCAGAACTGGCCGGATCGGGGAGTAGCGCAGCCTGGTAGCGCATCTGCTTTGGGAGCAGAGGGTCGCAGGTTCGAATCCTGTCTCCCCGACCAATTTTTATTTTCTGTTTTGAGACAGATACTTGGTCGGATGGCTTGTGTTTTGAATATACAGAAAAATATACAGTCGTGCGAGCGTGCGTCCGGCTTGCCCATGTGTGGCCAACCAGCGACGAGGCAGCAAAGCAGATCGTCATTCCGATGAAGGACGATTCGGACGGGTCCTCGGGCGATCATGTCTAAGGCAAAGGTCATTGCGCCTTCTCGGTGTTGTCGATGGCTTCGCTAGGCGGGGCGCAACCCGATCTGCGCGCCGATCCCTTGGTGCTCATTCTGGCGACCGGTTTCGCGCAGCCTATTGCGCCGGTCCTGCAACCCTATTTCGATCTCAGGCCGCCGCTGCGCGGCCAACCGGCAGTGCTCCTGACAATCTGAACCGATTTGTCGGACCCGCCGGGGTGTAACTCTATCCTATGCGCTTGGCTCCGGCCCTGTCGGAGCTTTTCACCGTGCATCAATTGCAGAATGTCTGCGCGGACGCCTGTCCGGCGGCCGCGCCCCATATCGATACCCTCGTCGATCCTGCCCAGCGGCCGCCGGTCATACTGCTAATGCAGGAGAACCAATCGCACCTCTCGCGCGATGCGAGCCTGTGCTTCAGCGTCATCGGCTTCCTGTTCATGATCACCAGCACCGCGCCCGCGCGCGAGCGGCTCGAGCTGGTCGAGGCCGCGCTCGCCGAAGCGAGGGGACGCTGATCGTAACGTCTTCAACGAACACGTCGCCGTGCATCGCATACCTGCGCCGCACCCATCACCGTGTCTGGGCAGCGATGCGCCCCGTGATGCGCTGCGTCGAGCGTAAGCGGCTGATGGCATAAAAACCCACATGGCATCTTTATGGATTGAGCGGTTTCGGGACCCGTCCTCGCGCACAACGTTCTGATCCGGCAGCTGAACATCACCAGCAAATGCAGGACGCAGATCAAGGAGCATCGATCAAAAGGCACCCCGGGACCGCCATTCTTGTCGGCCCCGGGGTGCGAGTTTCGACGAGTCTGGCGGGACAATTCTCGTCAGGGCAAGACGCATCTTGCCGGCCGCCGGATGACGCATGACGCCGTAAAATATCCATGTGCCTCAACGCCTTGCGGCATGAAATCCTCGTGAAACCCGCGCTCGGTGCCGAGTGATGAAAGCGATTTTCATGCGTTTTTCATGCCGCTCGCCGCTTTTGCACCGCGCATTTTCACGGGTCTCAGGCGCACCTGACGCTCCGCCAACCAAGGAGCTCCTATGTCCTTCGATCTTGCGCTTGCCGGCGTCGTCGCCGTCGGCCTGCTGGTGTATCTTGTCGTCGTTCTGATGACCCCGGAGCGCTTCTGATGGAGCGCGCGTCCCTTTTCGAACGCAAGCTCGTCGTTCCGGCCCTGCGCGACTCCTTCGTCAAGCTCGACCCGCGCACGCTGGTCCGCAATCCGGTGATGTTCACGACCGCCGTGGTAGCTGCCGTCGCCACCGTGGTGATGGTTCGCAACCTGGCTACGGGCAGCGGCGATCCGCTGTTCGAGGGCCAGCTAGTCTTCTGGCTCTGGCTCACGGTGCTGTTCGGCAACTTTGCCGAAGCGCTGGCCGAAGGGCGTGGCAAGGCGCAGGCACAGTCGCTGCGCTCCACCAAGGACCAGCTCATTGCCTTCCGCATCGGGCAGGATGGCAAGCTTGCCGAAATCCCTGCCACGCAGCTCCACGCGGGTGATGTAGTGCGGGTTATCCAGGGGCAGCCGATTCCCGCCGATGGCGAGGTCGTGGCCGGTGTGGCCTCGGTCAACGAGGCGGCGATCACCGGCGAAAGTGCGCCGGTCATTCGCGAAGCGGGTGGCGATCGGTCTGCTGTAACCGCCGGCACCATGGTCATTGCCGACCAGATCGACGTGAAGGTCACGGCAGAACCCGGCAGCGGGTTTCTCGATCGCATGATCGCACTCGTCGAAGGCGCCAGCCGCCAGAAGACGCCGAACGAGATCGCGCTCACGGTTCTGCTCACCGGCCTGACACTGATCTTCCTGATCGCCGTCGGCACCCTTCCTGCCTTTGCCGCTTATGCCGGGGGCGAGATTGCGGTGCCCGTGCTGATCGCGCTGTTCGTCGCGCTCATCCCCACCACGATTTCGGGGCTGCTTTCAGCGATCGGCATTGCGGGCATGGACCGGCTGATCCGCTTCAACGTGCTCGCCAAGTCGGGCCGCGCGGTTGAGGCGGCGGGCGATATCAGCACGCTGCTGCTCGACAAGACCGGGACGATCACCATCGGCGACCGTCAGGCCAGCGAGTTCGTGCCGCTGCCCGGCGTGGCCCTGGCCGATCTGGTCGCGGCTGCGCGCCTCTCGAGCCTTGCCGATACGACGCCCGAGGGCCGGTCGATCGTGGCTCTGGCCGGCGACGGAGATGCGATGCCTGAAGGGGCTGAACCGATCGCGTTCACCTCGCAGACGCGTGTCAGCGGACTGATGATCGGCGAACGCGCGCTGATCAAGGGTGCGGTCGATGCCGTGCTGCGGCGACTGGGCGACAAGGCTGATCCGACCGCTGCTGCCGCGCTCCATCAAGCCTCCGAGGGCATTGCCCGGTCGGGCGGCACGCCGCTGGCCGTCGCCGATGGCAACCGGCTGCTCGGCGTCATCCACCTCAAGGACATCGTCAAGGCGGGGATTCGCGAGCGCTTTGCCGAACTCCGCCGCATGGGCATCCGCACGGTCATGATCACCGGCGACAATCCGCTCACCGCCGCGTCGATCGCGGCCGAAAGCGGCGTGGACGATTTCCTCGCCGAGGCGACTCCCGAAGACAAGCTGGCGCTGATCCGCAAGGAACAGGCGGGCGGCAAGCTGGTCGCGATGTGCGGCGATGGCACCAATGACGCGCCCGCGCTGGCGCAATCGGATGTCGGCGTCGCGATGAACACCGGCACCCAGGCCGCGCGCGAAGCGGGCAACATGGTCGATCTCGACAGCGATCCGACCAAGCTGATCGAGATCGTCGGCATCGGCAAGCAGTTGCTGATGACGCGTGGGGCGCTCACCACCTTCTCGATCGCCAATGACGTGGCGAAATATTTCGCCATCCTGCCTGCCATCTTCGTCGTGCTCTACCCCTCGCTGGGCGTGCTCAACGTGATGGGACTGGCAACGCCGTCGAGCGCGATCCTGTCGGCGATCATCTTCAACGCGATCATCATCCCGCTGCTCGTGCCACTGGCGCTCAAGGGCGTCGCCTATCGTCCGATGCCCGCCGCCAGGCAGTTGCTGCGCAATCTGGGCATCTATGGCCTGGGCGGCGTGATCGCGCCGTTCATCGGCATCAAGCTCATCGACATCGCCGTCGCCGGCCTCGGCCTGGCCTGAGCGAGAGGACCTAACATCATGCTTGCATCCCTACTTACCGTCGCCATCGTCGTCGGCGGTTCGATACTGCTCTCCTGGCCGCTCGGCCGCTATATGGCTGCGCTGTTTTCGGGGCGCTTTGCCAGCGCGGACGGCACTTTCGCCAAGCTTGGCGGGTCCTCGGCCGATCAGGACGGGAAGGCCTATTCGATCGCGCTGCTGGCGTTCAACGCCGTCATGTTCGCGTTCGTGTTCGCGCTGCTGTCGCTCCAGCACCTGCTGCCGCTCAACCCGGACGGCCAGGGACCAGCCTCGATCCATCTCATCTTCAACACCACGGCCTCGTTCGTCACCAACACCAATCTCCAGCATTATTCGGGCGAGAGCACCTGGAGCTATCTCGCCCAGCTTGCCGGGCTGATGTGGTTGCAGTTCGTTTCGGCAGCGACCGGCATCGCCGCGCTGGCAGCGCTCGCGCGCGGGATTGGCGGCCAGAAGAGCATGGGCAATTTCTTCATCGACCTGCAGCGCGCTTCGTTCGGGGTGCTGCTGCCGTTGGCGATTGCCGTTGCGCTTGTTCTCGCGATTTCCGGTGTGCCGATGACGTTCAACGGTGCTGCCGAGGTGACGACGCTCGAAGGCGCGGTCCAGACGATCGCGCGCGGCCCTGCGGCGGCATTCGTCGCGATCAAGCAGCTCGGCACCAATGGCGGCGGCTTTTTCGGCCCCAATTCGACGCATCCGCTCGAGAATCCGACCTTCTGGGCCAATCTGGTCGAGATGGCGTCGCTCATCCTCATTCCGATGGCTTGCGTCTGGATGTTTGGTCGCATGATCGGACGGACCAAGCACGCCGTTGTCATTTTCGGCGTGATGGCAGCCTTGCTGCTGGTCAAGATCACCGCCGTCATGGCGTTTGAATCGACGCCGACCCAGGCCTTTGCCCAGCTGCCGGTGGTGCAGGATGTCGGCAATCTTGAAGGCAAGGAACTGCGGCTTGGGGCGACCACCGGTCCGCTCTGGGCGGCGCTGACCACCTCCACCAGCAACGGCTCGGTCGGCGCGATGCACGACAGCCTCAACCCGCTTGCTGGCCTCGTCCCCATGGCGGGCATGTGGCTCAACGAGACCTTTGGCGGCGTGGGCGTCGGCATGATCAACATGTTCCTGTACATCGTCGTCGCGGTGTTCGTCGCGGGCATGATGGTCGGCCGCACGCCCGAATATCTGGGCCACCGGATCGAGGGGCGCGAGATGCGGCTCGCGGTGCTGGCGCTGATCAGCCATCCGCTGCTGATCCTGGGCGGCACGGCGCTGTTCGCCGCTACCCCCTGGGGCACCGACACGCTCGCCAATGTTGGCGCGCATGGATTTTCGGAGATCCTGTACGAGTTCAGCTCGTCGGCGGCGAACAATGGTTCGGGCTTCGAGGGGCTTGGCGACAATACTGGCCCGTGGAACTGGGCGACGGGTATCGTGATGCTGATCGCGCGCTTCCTGCCCATCCTGGTGCCGCTGGCGATCGTCGGTTCGCTGATGAGCAAGCGCCGCAGCGCGGAAAGCGCAGGTACGCTGAGCGTCGAGAGCAGCACCTTCGGCATCATGCTGCTGATCACGATCCTGATCTTCGGCGCGCTCACCTTCTTGCCGGCGGCTGCCCTGGGCCCGATTGCCGAACACGTCACGCTGATGCGCTGAACCGGACCAAAGCAAAGGACATAAGGACATGACGACCTATCTTCTCCCCTCGCTCCGGCTCTGGATCGTGAGCCTTCTGGTGTGCGCGCTCGGTTATTCGGCGCTGGTGTACGGCTTCGCGCAGACGGTGGCACCGTTCCAGGCCGAAGGCTCGATCCTGATGCGCGACGGCAAGCCGGTGGGCAGCGCGCTGATCGCGCAGAATTTCGCGCAGGAGCGCTATTTCTGGCCGCGCCCGTCTGCTGCCGATTATAACGGGGTGGGAGCGGCGGGCAGCAACCTGTCGCCGACCAGCGACAAGCTCAAGCAGCGCGCGTCCGAGACGGTATCGCGTTACGCGGCCGCCGACGACAATCCGCTGCCGGCGGATCTGGTGGCGGCATCGGGCGGCGGGCTCGACCCGCATATCTCGCTCGCGGGCGCGCGCTATCAGGCGGGGCGCGTCGCCGCTGCCCGCGCGCTGCCGGTGGCCGATGTCGAGACGCTGATCGACCGGATGGCCTTTGCTCCCGGTGGCCCGGCCGCACCCGACCGGATCGTCAATGTGCTCGAGCTCAATCTGGCTCTCGACCGGCTTGCGCGCTAAGCGGGAGCGACGATGACCGACAGCTCTCCCTCCAACGATGCCGAACGGTACCTCAGAATCGCCAAGGCCGAACAGCGCGGCCGATTGACGGTCTATCTCGGCGCAGCTCCGGGGGGCGGCAAGACCTACCGGATGCTGCAGGAAGCGGCGCGGCGCAGGGCAGAGGGCGAGGATGTCGTTGTCGGGGTCGCCGAAACACACGGGCGAGGCGAGACGGCAGCGCTGCTCGCCCCGTTCGAGATCCTGCCGCGCCGCGCGGTCGATCATCAGGGGCACCGGCTGGAGGAATTCGATCTCGATGCCGCGCTGGCCCGGCGACCCGGACTGATCCTGGTCGATGAACTTGCGCACACCAATGCGCCAGGAAGCCGCCACCCCAAGCGGTGGCAGGATGTCGCCGAACTGCTCGCCGAGGGGATTGACGTCGCCTCGACGGTCAACATCCAGCATATCGAGAGCCTGAACGATCTCGTTGCCGGGTTCACGCATGTCCGGGTGCGCGAGACCATTCCCGACAGCTTTCTGGAAGACGCCGAACTGATCGTTGTCGATCTGCCGCCCGAGGCGCTGATCGAGCGACTACGCGCGGGCAAGGTCTATCTGCCTGACACGGCGGGCCGCGCGCTCGCCAATTTCTTCACCCCCAACAAGCTGGCCGCATTGCGCGAACTGGCGCTGCGCTTTGCCGCGCACAACGTCGATCGCCGGCTCAGCAGCCAGCTCGAACTGAGCGGCGAGCGGGCCGATTTCGTCTCCGGCGAACGGCTGCTGGTGGCGGTCAGTCCCGGGCGTGGCGGCGCGCGTGTCGTACGCCATGCCAAGCGCCTTGCCGATCTGCTCCACGCGCCCTGGACCGCAGTGGTGGTGGAGAGTGCCGGCGCGCGTGCGGTATCCGGTAGCCAGCGAGAGCAGCTCGCCGACAATCTCGCGCTGGCGGCGTCGCTAGGTGCATCGCTGATGACCATCGCGGCGCAGGATGTCGGCCAGGCGCTGGTCGATCAGGCCAAGGACCTGCGCGCCAGCCAGATCGTGATCGGCAAGAGCAGGCGCAGCCGCTGGTTCGAATGGCGGCATGGGTCGATCGTGCAGGACGTCATCCGCCGCGCGCGCTCCATCCCGGTGCATGTCGTCCCGCTCGACGAGGCCGACGAGAAACCGCTCCGCCCCTATGACCCCTATGACCAGCGCGACAATGTCATCGCGTTCGTCTCCATCGGGGCGGTGGTGGGTTTGCTGTTTCTGCTCAAGGACTGGATCGCGCCGGGGGCCATCGACATGCTGCTGCTGGTGCCGGTCACGGTATCGGCCATGTTCCTGCGGATGCGCGCTGCCTTGTGGGCCGCGCTCTGGGCGGCGCTGGCCTATAATTTCTTCTTCATTCCGCCGCTCTACACGCTTTCGATCAGCAGCCCTTCGGACGTCGTGACCTTTATCGTGCTCGCCGGTGTGGCCGCAGTGATCGGCGTTCTGGCCGGCAAGGTCCGGCAGCAGGCCCAGATCAGCGCTGGGGTCGCGCGGCTCAACGCCTCGCTTGCCCGCTTTGCCGGCCTGATGGGCGCATTGTCCGACCGCGATGAGACTGCAAACGTCGCCTGCCGTGAAATCGGTATGCTACTCGACGTCGAAGCGGTCATCGTCTCGCTCGAAGACGGAAACGTCGTCGTTCGCGGCAACCCGACCTTTGCCGAGCTCGACATGGTGGACGAGACGGCGGCGCGCTGGGCGCTGGAACATGGACAGGCTGCCGGGCGAGACACAGGCACGCTTGCATCGGCAGACTGGCAGTTCCATCCGCTCAAGACGGCATTGGGCACCATGGGCGCGCTGGGCGTGGCGCGTTCGTCGAAGGAGCGGGTGATCCGCCCCGACGATGCGACGTTGCTCGCGTCGCTGGTCGATCAGACCGCGCTGGCGCACGAGCGGCTGGTGCTGGAGGCCGAAGCGCGGCAGGTCGAGGGTCTGCGCGAGCGCGACCGGCTGCGCGGGGCGCTGCTCGGCAGCATCGCGCATGACCTGCGCACGCCGCTGACGGCGGTGATCGCCGCGACCGAGGCCATTCCTGCCGAAGGTGCCTATGCTGATGAAGTGCGGATCGCGCGCAGCGAGACGCGCCGGTTGCAGCGGTTTCTCAACGATCTGCTCGAAGCCTCGCGGATCGAGGACGGGTCGATCGAACCGAGATGGGAAAGCCTCGACCTGACCGACATCATCCATGCCGTGCTGCGCGATCTGAGGCAGGATCGGCCCGGCAGCCGCGTGGTGGCCAGCATCGATCCCGATTGCCCGATCATCCAGAGCGACCCGCTGCTGCTGCGGCACGTGCTCATCAACCTGATCGACAATGCACTCAAATTCTCGCCCGCCGGTTCGCGCGTCGATGTCGAGCTGCTTTGCGGCCCCGATGCGGCCTTGTGCCGAGTGGCAGACCGTGGACCCGGCCTGCCAGCCGATCGCGACGGACTGTTCGACCGCTTCCATCGCCTCGAGGGCAGCGACCGCGTGGGCGGATCGGGCCTCGGTCTGTGGATTGCCAAGAACTTCATCGAGGCGGTAAGGGGCAGCATCACGGCGTCGAACCGGGAAGGCGGCGGGGCCGTGTTCGAGATAAGCCTGCCACTGACCGCGCCCGCACCGGAACAAGACCATGAGCAGAATGCGTAGCGATGTGCTCATCATCGACGATGAGGCCGCTATCCGTCGCCTCTTGACCGGTGCGCTGGATCGTAGCGGCCTCACGCATGTCGAGGCGGGCACAGCCGGCGAGGCGCTTCGCCTCGCCATTGCCGAACCTGCGCCGCTGGTCGCGCTGCTGGACCTGGGGCTGCCTGATCGCGATGGGCTGGAGATCGTGCCCCAGCTTGCGGGCCATGGGCTGGCTGTCATCGTGCTCACCGCGCGCGATGCGACTGGGGAGAAGGTCGCTGCGCTCGACCTTGGTGCCGACGATTTCGTCACCAAGCCTTTCGACACAGAGGAACTGCTCGCGCGCGTCCGATCGGCCATTCGGCGGAAGAGTGGCCCCGTCGCCGATCCGGCTGTCCGCCAGTTTCAGGAAGGCATGATCGATCGGTCCGCGCATCGCGTCACCATACGCGGTAGCCAGATCGATCTTACCCCGCGCGAGTTCAACCTGCTCTGGGCCTTGTGCGACCATCCCGGTCGCGTCTTCACGCATGACAAGCTGCTGACCGATGTCTGGGGACCGGCGCATCGCGAGGATCTCGATTATTTGCGCGTTGCGGTGCGGGCGTTGCGCCGCAAGCTCGAACTCGACCCGGCGCACCCGAAGCTGATCATCAACGAACCCGGCATAGGCTATCGCGTGGCGGTCGGCTGATCCCTGCCTTTGGGCAGAGGTTGATCGCTAGCATTCTCCTGAGCGAGGCAGCGGCACCCAGGCAGCCAACCGCTCTTTCTGCGGCTTATCGCAGCGATGGCAGCGCCCGGCCAAGCCCATCCAGCGCCGCTTGCAGGGTCGCACGGTGCTTGGCGAAGCAGAAGCGGACCAGATGGTTGGGGGCATTTTCGGCATAGAAGGCCGAGATCGGGATCGCGGCGACGCCGGCCTGTCCGATGATTGCCTCGCAGAACGCGACATCGTCCATCGGCACCTCCGATGCGGCCAGGTCCACGGTCACGAAATAGGTCGCGGCCGATGGGATGGTGGCAAGGCCGATGGCGGCCAGGCCGGCGCAGAAAAAGTCACGACTGGCCTGGTGCGCGTCGCGCGCCATCGCGATCCAGGCGTCCTGGCTGTCCAACCCTTCGGCTACCGCCCATTGCAGGTGCGGCGGGCTGGTGAAGGTGAGGAACTGGTGGGCCTTGGCCAGCACGCGTGCAATCGGCGGCGCGGCGCACATCCAGCCCAGCTTCCACCCGGTCAGTCCGAAGATCTTCCCCGCAGAGCCGATCTTCACCGTGCGCTCGCGCATGCCGGGCTGCTGCATCAGCGACCGATGCTGCGCTCCGTCATAGACCAGCGCCTCCCACACCTCATCGCAGATCGCGATTAGGTCATGTTCCACACACGCCTGCGCGAGCAAGGCCAGATCGTCGGGATGCGCGCAGGTGCCCAGCGGGTTCATCGGATCGTTGAACACGATGAGCCGCGTGCGCGGGCCGATCGCGCGGGCGAGGCTGGCAGGGTCGATGCGCCAGCTCGTCCGGTCCATGTCGACGATCCGCGCGGTGCCGCCGGCACGCTGCACCAGCGGCAGATAGGCGTCGTAGAGCGGCTGGAACAGCAGCACCTCGTCGCCCGGCACGATCAGCGCGAGCAATGCGGCGGCGATCGCCTCGGTCGCGCCCGAGGTTACGACCACTTCCTCTGCGGTCAGATCGAGCGCCTGGTGCCGCGCGTACCAGCCTGCCACCGCTTCGCGCAATTCGGGCAGGCCGATCATCGGAGGATATTGGTTGGACCGCTGGTGCATCGCATCGCAGGCCGCCGCGATCACCGCCGCGTTGATCGGACCATCGGGAAAGCCCTGGCCCAGATTGATCGCGCCCGTCTCGCGCGCACGCATCGACATGGCCTCGAAGATCGTGGTTGGCATGTCGCGATAGAGGGGATTCATGGCATCTCCGGCTCGGCAGGGCAGGGGGGATGGCGATGGCTTGGCATCCGATGGCTGCCTCTGTCCAGAGCCGTGGCGCCGAAATCGATCGTTGCGGCCGGGCCTCGCCTCTGGATCGGCTTGCTGCTTTGCGTCAGACTGGGCCAGCAGATGCAAATAAGGGATCGCCAGTGCCACGAACAGCCAAGCCGGGAATGCCCGTCCATGCCGAAAGCCACCAGATCGCGCGGATCGGCTGGCTGCGCGCCGCGGTGCTGGGGGCGAATGACGGAATCGTCTCGACCGCCAGCCTGATTCTGGGCGTCGCGGCTTCGGGGGCGGATCGGCAGGCGCTGCTGGTCGCGGGCGCGGCAGGGCTGGTGGCGGGCGCGATGTCGATGGCGGCGGGCGAATATGTCTCGGTCAGCAGCCAGTCGGATACCGAGGCGGCGGATCTGGCGCGCGAGCGGGCGGAACTGGCGGACGATCCCGAGTTCGAACGCGCCGAGCTGGCCGCGATCTATGTCGGGCGCGGGGTCGATCCGGCGACGGCGGATCGGGTCGCGGTGCAGATGATGGCGCATGACGCGCTGGGCAGCCATGCGCGCGACGAGCTGCACATCAATGATCTGACGGCTGCCAGGCCGCTCCAGGCGGCGCTCGCTTCGGCGCTGACCTTCACGGTCGGCGCGGCGCTGCCGCTGCTGCTTGCGGCGTTGCTGCCGATGGGGGCGATGGTGGTGGGCGAGGCGGCAGGATCGATCCTGTTCCTCGCGCTCTTGGGGGCGGTGAGCGCCCGGGCGGGGGGTGCTCCGGTGGCACGTCCCGTGATCCGCGTCGTTTTCTGGGGGGCGCTGGCCATGGCGCTGACGGCGGGGATTGGCAGGATGGTCGGCGCTGCGGTCTAACAGGGCCTCAATTCGGTCAGACGATGACGCCGGGGCCGATGCTGGCGGCGATGAAGACGATCGAGGAGATGGCGGCGAGAGCGGTGGCGATGACGTTCATGATGGTGTTTCCTGTGTCGAAGATGGTTGAAGCGGTGTGGATCAGACGATCATGCCAGGGCCGACGCTGGTGGCGATGAGGATGACCGAGCAGATCGAAGCGAGAGCGGTGGCGAGAATGTTCATGGGGAAGGTCCTTTCGAGTTCGGTGCGAGGGAAGCGGTGGGGGATCAGGCGACGACGCCGGGAGCGACGCTGGCGGCGATGAACAGGCTGGAGGTCAGGATGGCGAGAGCGACGGCGGCGATCTGGCTCTGGGCGTTCGAGAAGAGGGTCATGGCGGTGTCCTTTCGTGGGTATCTGGTGGTTCCGGTCGGTGTGTCCGGAGATGCCAGATACTTTGCACACGCCGTGCCAAACTGAGAAAACCACGCTATTCCAGCGGCTTAGGCTTTTTCAGGCCCAAGTTGAACATGAACAAATGCTGACTGTTGGGAAAATTTCCCATTAATCGGGATGGTTGTTTCCAGCAAAAACAGATTCCGCGAAACAGCATCCGTTGCGCTGGTCTTGCGCGTATCTATCTTCGACACGAGACAGCAGAAAACGGGGCCGCGCACGGAATGAGGGACAAGCTTGAAGTCTGGTATGACGGCGCGTGCCCGCTCTGTACGCGCGAAATCGCGCTGATGCGGCGGCTCGACCGGCGCGGGGCGATCGACTTCATCGACGTATCGACGCCGGGCGGCTCTTGCCCGATCGATCGCACGGCGCTGCTCGAACGCTTCCATGCGCGCGAAAATGGCGTGATGCTCTCTGGCGCAGCGGCCTTTGCGGCGATGTGGCGTGCCATTCCCCTGCTGCGACCGCTCGGTCTCATCGCGCGCTGGAAACCGGTGCTGGCGATGCTCGAGCGTGCCTATCTGCGCTTTCTCACGATCAGACCACGCCTGCAGGGCCTGCTGCGCGAGCGGCGGGTATGAGCGGGATGTTCGAACCGACGCGCGCGGCGGGCCTTGCGCGGATGAATGCCTTCGTGCCGCACGCGGGCCGCGCCTATGCCGAGGGGCGCAACAGCGATCTCGGGCCCGGTCGGCCCAGCGCGGTGTCGCAGCTTTCACCCTGGCTGCGCTATCGCCTGCTGAACGAGCAGGAAGTGTGCGCGGCGGTGCTGGAACGGCATTCGCTCGCGGCGGCGGAGAAATATGTGCAGGAGGTGCTGTGGCGCACCTATTGGAAGGGCTGGCTCGAGATGCGGCCCGGCATCTGGGAGCGCTTCCTCGTCGAGCGCGACGAGCAGCACGAGCGGCTGCGCAATGTCCGCGCGCTGGAACAGGCGGAAGCGGGCCGCACCGGCATCGAGGGCTTCGATGACTGGGCGCGCGAGCTGGTCGAGACGGGGTATCTGCACAACCACGCACGCATGTGGTTCGCCTCGATCTGGATCTTCACGCTGCGCCTGCCCTGGACCCTGGGCGCGGATTTCTTCCTGCGCCATCTGATCGATGCCGATGCGGCGAGCAATACCCTGTCCTGGCGCTGGGTCGCGGGCTTGCAGACGGCGGGCAAGACCTATCTCGCCACGGCCGACAATATCGCGCGCTATACCGGGGGGCGGTTTGCGCCGAAGGGCCTGGCGGAAATCGCCGAGCCGCTGACCGAAGCACCGGTACCTGCCGCAGCGCCCTTGCCTGCGGCAGGATCGGCCAGGGGTGCGCCGGCGCTGCTGCTGATCACCAGCGAGGACATGCACCCGGATGATGCGGTGCTCCGCGAGGTTGATATCTGCGGCACCTGCATCGCTGCCGATCCGGCGTTGCTCTGGGGTGAAAAGGCGCGCGGCTTCGTTGCGGATGCTGCGCACGACATGGCTGCGTCGCTTGGCGAAACCGGCAGGGCACCGGTGAAGCGGATAGATGCCCTGAATGCCGAGGCGATCGTGCAGGCGTCGCGTGAGGCGGGCGTCAACCGGGTGGTGACGCCTTATGCCCCGGTCGGCCCGGTCGCGACGCGGCTGACGGAAATCGCCAAGGCGCTGGCGGGCGAAGGGATCGAACTCGTCCAGGTGCGCCGGGCATGGGACGACACCTTCTGGCCGCACGCGCGCAAGGGCTTCTTCCCGTTCAAGCAGCATATGGGGCGGCTGCTCGAGGATATGGGGCTCACCCGCACCTGAGCCGCTTCGAGGGGAGCGGCCCGCCCATTCCGACGCGGACCCGACGCTCGCCGGGCCCGTATTCAGGATCAGTGATAGCGGCGCAGCAGGCCGGCGAGCTTGCCCTGCACCTGCACCTCGTGCGGCGCATAATATTGCGGTGCATACGAAGCATTGGCAGGATCGAGCCGGATGCGGCCGTTCTCGCGGCGCAGATATTTGAGCGTCGCCTCCTCGCCGCGCACCAGCGCGACCACGATCTCGCCGTCGCGCGCGGTTTCGGTGCGCTTGATCAACGCAAAGTCGCCATCGAGAATGCCCGCCTCGACCATCGAGTCCCCAGACACTTCGAGCGCATAATGCTCGCCCGCGCCGAGCAGGGCGGCGGGAACAGGCAGGATCTCGGTGCCCTCGAACGCCTCGATCGGCGCACCGGCGGCGATGCGGCCGTGCAGCGGAATTTCGAGCACATTGCTGTTCGCAGGCTCCGGCAACACCGCCTTGCGCACCGCGTCCATGCTGACGACATTGCTCCGCGCGGCATCGGCGCGCGCGGCGGCAGCAGCGGCGAGCTCCTTCTCGCGCGGCTTCACGCTCGCCTCTGGCAGCTTCAGGATTTCGAGTGCGCGCGCCCGGTTGGGAAGACGGCGAATGAAGCCGCGTTCCTCGAGCGCGCTGACCAGCCGGTGCACGCCCGACTTGGACTTGAGATCGAGCGCTTCCTTCATTTCCTCGAACGAAGGCGAGACGCCATCGGCCTCCAGCCGTTCCTGGATGAAGCGGATCAGGTCATGTTGCTTGCGGGTCAGCATCGCCGATGTTCCTTTTCTGCGCCGAACCTGCGTTCGAACGAATACGGAACAATTACGAAACAAAGACGGTCAGGTCAAGAGCTTGTGTCAAGTCCCGTGGCAAAGCGCGATATAATCGATCGGATCGCCGATTTTGGCCTCCGGCGCATCGATTGGCCGGACCACCAGCGCATCCGCCTGAAGCAGCGCCGATAGCGCTCCGCTGTCCTGATTGCTCAGCCGGATGAGCGCGCCATCGTGGAAGCGCGCACGCACGAAATCCTGGCGCGGGCCGTTCGCCGGGAAGGGTTCGCCTGCGATCGCCTGGGAGGTGGCAGGGACAAGCTGTTGATAACCCAAAAGCTTGCGCACCAGCGGCAGCAGCAGCAACGTCGCAGTGACATAGGCCGAGACCGGATTGCCCGGCAGGCCGAGCACGATCGCATCGCCCAGACGTCCGACCATCACCGGTTTGCCTGGTCGCATCGCGATCCGCCAGAAATCGACCGTTCCGCCGCTGTCGAGCAATGCGGGCTGGATGAGGTCGTGATCGCCGACCGATGCGCCGCCGGTGGTGACGATGATATCGGCCTGGCTGTGCTCGAGCAGCGCCGCGGCGATGGTGGCGCGGTCATCGGGCAGCAGCGGCGGGACGATCAGATCGCAGGGTAGGGAAGACAGCAGCGCAGCGAGCATCACGCCATTGCTCGCGGGGATATGCGCGGGTGAGGGGAGCGGGTTTCCGGGTGGGACAAGCTCGTCGCCGGTGCTGAGGATCGCGATGCGCGGGCGGCGGTGGACGGCGAGCGCGCCGTGCCCTGCCATCGCGGCAAGCGCGATCAGCCGCGCGTCGATGATCGCACCCGCATCAGCGAGTTGCGTCCCGTTTGCGAAATCATGGCCTGCGCGGCGGATATGCGCGCCGGGAGCTGCGGGGCCATCGCCGGTGAGCGTCAGCCGGTCACCCTCGCGCGCGACGTCTTCCTGCACCACGACGCAATCTGCGCCATCGGGGATCATCGCGCCCGTCGAAATGCGCGCGGCCTGTCCCGGCGCAAGTACGCCCGCGAAGGGCCGTCCCGCCGCGCTCTCGCCGATGACGCGCCATGGGCCGGGCAGGTCGGCGCTGCGCACCGCATAGCCGTCCATCGCCGACAGATCGGCGGCGGGCTGGTTGCGCTGCGACACCAGCGGCTCGGCCAGGGTGAGGCCGGTGACCTGATCGAGCGGAAGGCTGATCGCGGGGCGGGGCGCAGCAAGCGCGAGCAGGCGGTCGCGCGCCTCGTCGAGCGGGATAAGCCCGCCCGCCATCAGTCGGCGGTCCAGTCGCCCGACTTGCCGCCGCTCTTGGCGAGCAGCCGCACCGGGCCGATGACCATGGCCTTATCGAGCGCCTTGGCCATGTCATAGATCGTGAGCAGGGCTATGTTCGCGGCGGTCAGCGCTTCCATCTCGACGCCGGTCTTGCCGTTGGTGCGCACGCGGGTTTCGACGCGCACGCCGGTCTCGAGATACTCGAAATCGACCGAGACGCTGGCGATCGGCAGCGGGTGACAGAGCGGGATCAGGTTGCTGGTCTGCTTGGCGGCCATGATGCCCGCGATGCGCGCCGTGCCCAGCACGTCGCCCTTCTTGACATCGCCCGCGCGGATGGCGGCGATCACCGCCGGGGCCATGGTGATCACGCCTTCGGCCACCGCCTCGCGCACGGTATCGGCCTTGGCGGAGACATCGACCATCTGCGCCGCGCCGGTCGCGTCGAGATGGGTCAGCTTGTCCATCAGGCGGCGGCTCCGGTGAGCAGCGCGCGCGTCGCCTGCGTGACATCGGGCTGGCGCATCAGCGATTCCCCGACCAGGAAGCAGCGTACGCCACGCTCTGACAGACGCACGCAATCCGCATGGCTGTTGATGCCGCTTTCGGACACCGCGATGCGGCCTTCGGGGATCATGCCGACCAGCCGCTCGGTGGTGGCGATATCGGTGACGAAGCTGCGCAGGTCGCGGTTGTTCACCCCGATCAGCGGCGAGCGGAGCTTGAGCGCGCGCTCCATCTCGGCCTCGTCATGCACCTCGACCAGCACGTCCATGCCATGGTCCAGCGCCGCGCTCTCGATCTCGGCCATGGTCGCATCGTCGAGCGCGGCGACGATGATCAGCACCGCATCGGCCCCCAGCGCGCGGCTTTCGGCCACCTGCCAGACATCGACCATGAAATCCTTGCGCAAACAGGGCAGGTCGCACGCGGCGCGCGCGGCAACCAGATAATCGTCATGCCCCTGGAAATAGGGCTCATCGGTCAGCACCGAAAGGCAGGCCGCGCCGCCGGCCTGATATTCGGCTGCATGCGCGGCGGGATCGAAATCGGCGCGGATAAGCCCCTTGGAGGGGCTGGCGCGCTTGATCTCGGCGATCAGGCCGAAGCCGTCGCGCGATGTCTCGCGGAGCGCGCGTGCGAAACCGCGCGGGGCGGAGGCAGCCGCAGCGCGGCTCGCCAGTTCGGCCTGCGAAATCAGCCCCTTGCGCCGTCCGACCTCCTGCCGCTTGACCTCGCAAATCTCTTCCAGCTTGTTCATGCGGCGGCTTTCGTGAAATCGATCCAGCAGTTGAGCAGCGCGTTGGCGAGCCCCTTGTCGATGGCCTCGGCGGCTTCCTCCGCCCCTTCGGCAAGGCTTTCGACCTCGCCCGCGATCAGCAGCGCAGCAGCGGCGTTGAACAGCACCGCATCGCGATACGGCCCGGTCTCGCCCTGGAGCAGACGGCGCAGCGCGGCGGCATTATGCGCCGCATCGCCACCCCGGATCGCCTCGATCGGATGCGTCGGCAGCCCTGCGTCCTTGGCCTGCCAGCGCTTCATGATGACGCCATCGGGGCCGATATCGGCGACCTCGTTGCCACCGGCCAGCGACAGCTCATCGAGCCCTTCGTCGCCCGAGACGATCAGCGAATGTTCGGTGCCCAGCATCTCGAGCGCCTCGGCATAGACATGCACATAGCCGGGCCGCGCGATGCCGATCAGCTGGCGGCGGACGCCTGCGGGATTGGCGAGCGGACCCATCAGGTTGAAAATGGTGCGGCGGCCGATCTTCTGCCGGATCGGCTGGATGCGGCGCATTGCGGGATGATGGTTGACCGCGAACAGGAAGCAGATGCCGATCTCGGCGAGCGACTGCTCGGCGCTGGCACCGGCGGCGGTCATGTCCATGCCCAAGGCTTCGAGCGTGTCCGCCGCGCCCGCCTTGGACGAGGCGGCGCGGTTGCCATGCTTGGCGACCGGCACGTCGCAGGCCGCCACGACCAGCGACACGGCGGTCGAGACGTTGAGCGTATGGTGCCCGTCGCCGCCGGTGCCGCAGACATCGATGGCATTGGCGGGCGCGGCGATCGGGATCACCCGGTCGCGCAGCGCCTGCGCGGCGGCGGCGATCTCGATCGCCGTCTCGCCGCGTTCGGACAGTGCGATCAGGAATTCGGCAATCGTCTCGTCGCTCACCGTGCCGTCAAGGATCGCGGCAAAGGCCTGGGCGGCGTCGTCGCGGCTCAGCGGATGGGCGGTATCGGGCAGCCGGGTCATGCGAGCAGGCCTTCGCGCATCGGCTTCACCTCAAGGCCCGCCAGCGTCATGAAATTGGCCAGCATCTTGTGGCCATGTTCGGTGGCGATGCTCTCCGGGTGGAATTGCACGCCATGGATCGGCAGCGTCGCGTGGCGGAAGCCCATCACATGCGCGGTCTCACCTGCCGGTGCCTCGACGCGCGCGTTGACGATCATTTCGGGCGGAAGGCTTTCCTCCGGCACGACCAGCGAATGGTAGCGCGTCGCGAGGAACGGCGAGGGCAGGCCCTGGAACAGCCCGGTGTCGTCATGGACCACGGGGGAGGTCTTGCCGTGCATCAGACCGCCGCGAACGACCTCGCCGCCGAAATGCTGGCCGATCGACTGATGCCCCAGGCACACGCCGAGCAGCGGCTTTCCGGCATCGGCACAGGCCGCGACCAGATCGAGCGAAATCCCCGCCTCGTTGGGCGTGCACGGGCCGGGCGAGATCAGGAACGCTTCCGCATTGGTTGCCAGCGCCTCGCGCGCGGTGAGCGCATCGTTGCGCTCGACCCGCACGTCCGCGCCCAGCTCCATCAGATAATGGACGAGATTGTAGGTGAAGCTGTCGTAATTATCGATGACGAGGATCATTGGCCAAATCCTGCTTCGCTGGCGAGGCGGACGGCTTCGCGCGCGGCGGCGAACAGCGCGCCAGCCTTGGCTTCGCATTCGCGCTGTTCATATTCGGGCACGCTGTCGGCGACGATTCCTGCGCCCGCCTGGACGTGCATGGTGCCGTCGCGGACGATCGCGGTGCGCAGCACGATGCAGCTGTCGACCGAGCCATCGGGTGCGAAATAGCCGACCCCGCCGGCATAGGCCCCGCGCGTCTCGGGCTCGAGCGAGGCGATGATCTCGCACGCGCGCACCTTGGGCGCCCCGCTGACGGTGCCCGCGGGAAAGCCCGCGAACAGCGCGTCGATCGCGTCACGATCATGCACCAGTTCGCCGACGACATTGCTGACGATGTGCATGACATGGCTGTACTGTTCGACCGTGAAGCTGTCGGTGACGCGCACCGTGCCTGCCGCTGCGACGCGGCCGACATCGTTGCGGCCAAGATCGAGCAGCATCTGGTGCTCGGCCAGTTCCTTGGGATCGGCGAGCAGGCTTGCGCGATTCTCCAGATCTTCCGCCGGCGTCTTGCCACGTGGCCGCGTTCCCGCGATCGGGCGGATGGTCACCTCGCCATCGCGCACGCGCACCAGAATTTCGGGGCTCGATCCGATCAGCGCGAGGCCGGGCAGGTCGAGGAAATAGAGAAAGGGCGAGGGGTTCACCCGGCGCAGCGCGCGATAGAGCTCGATCGGTGGCAGCGCGAAGGGCGCGGTGAAGCGCTGCGCGAGCACGACCTGGAAGATATCGCCCGCCTCGATATAGTCCTTGGCCTTGAGCACCATCTCGCCATAGCGGCCCGGCGCGAGCACGGGCTGCGGCGTCAGGCTGTCCGGGTCGAGCGAGGCATCGCGCACGGCAGCGGGCAGGGGCGCATACAGCGCCCGTTCGGCCGCATCGAGCCGTTCTTCGGCCGCAGCGATCGCCTGCTCGGGATCGCCGCTGCCCGCCCAGATCGGCGCGATCAGGAACAGCTCGTCCTTCAGCCGGTCGAAGATCAGCAGCACGGTCGGGCGTACGAACAGCATGTCGGGCAGCGCCAGATCGGACTGCGGCGCGCGCGGCAGCTTCTCGACCAGACCGATCGTCTCATAGCCGAAATAGCCCACCAGAAACGAGAGTGCGCGCGGCAGTTCGGGCGGAACCTCCATCCGGCAGGCCTCGGCCAGCTGGCGCAAGGCATCGAGCGAGCCCTGCTCGCAGGGCGCGAACGCCGCGCGATCGGTCGCCCATTGCGTATTGATCTCGGCAGCATCGCCCGAGGCCCGGAATACCAGATCGGGCGCGAGGCCGACAAAGCTGTGCCGCGCGCGTGTTTCGCCGCCCTCGACCGATTCGAGCAGGAAGTCACCGCGCTCGGGCTCGATCAGCTTCAAGGCTGCCGAAACCGGCGTTTCGGTATCGGCGATCCGCCGCCGCCAGATCAGGCTCGACCGGCCATCGGCCAGCGCCCCGGCGGCCTGTGTGCGGTTCTGGCTGGAAGGGCCCGCCATCAATTTTCCCGATTACGACCGGTCAGCTGGTCCTTCACCCGCTTGATGGCTTCCGGATTGCGTTTCACATTGGCTTCGACCTTGAGCGCTGCCACCAGCTGCCGACCATATTCGTCGGCCATCACCTGGCCAAGCTGCTGCTGGGTCGCGGCCATCAGCTCGGGGACCTTGCTCGCATCGCCGCGGTTGATCTTCGACAGATGCACGATGAACCAGCCGGTGCGGTTCGGCCCTTCGAGCACCTTGGTGGTGCCTTCGGCCATGCTGAACAGCAGTGCCACCGGCGGCGGCACGCGGCCCTGCTGCTGCATGATCGTCTGCCGGTTGGTACGGATCTGCTCGATATTGGGCAGGCGCACGCTGGCTCCGGCGACCGCCTTTTCGAGCGCTGCAGGAGTGCGCGACGACTTGGCGATGCCGTCGGCCAGCTTGCGTGCAGAGGCGAGGCCCTGGGCCAGCGCCCAGTCGGCAGCGACGCGCTGGCGGACGCTGGCGAGCGGCGGCGGTGCCGCGCGCTTGATCTCCTGCACCTCGAACACGGCGAATTCCTTGCCCTGCTGCACCTCGACCAGCTGCGGCTCGGCATCTTCTTCCAGTCCGAAGGCCACGGGCAGCATCGCCTGATAGGCGCCGGTCGGCGCGAAATCGGGCCTGCCCGGCGCCTGGCCATTGGCGAGCATTTCCGGGCTGACCTGCAGCTCGAGCTTTTCGTCCTTGGCGATATCGGCAAGCGAGGCACCATCGGCGATCCGGTCTTCGAGATTGGCGGTGAAATCAGCCACCGTCTGGCGCAGCTTTTCCTGCGCGATCTCGTTTTCGAGCAGGTTGCGCACCTGATCGATCGAACGCCCGGCGATCGCGCTGACGCTGTCGACCCGCACGACATGCCAGCCGAGCGGAGAGCGCGCGGGCGCGGCAACCTTGCCGGCAGCGGCGGCGAACACGGCATTGGCGACGGCAGCAGAGGCGTTCTTGGTCAGCTCCTGCTTCGACTGGAGGCCAAGGTCGATCGGCGCTAGCCCGGCTTCCTTCGCGGCGGCAGCCATGCTGGCGCCACCGTTGATCTTCGCGGCGATCGCCTTGGCGGCGGCCTCGGTCGGCACGATCAACTGTTCGACATCGCGCTTCTCGGTCGCGGCAAATTCGGCCGAACGCTTCTTGTACAGGGCCGCGATCTCGGCATCGCTGACCTTGACCTGGTCGCGGAAGCGGTCGGTGGTAAAGGTGGCAAAGCGCAGGATGCGGCGCTCCGGAATGCGGTAGCGCGCGGCGTTGGCGGCATAGAATTTCTGCAGCTGGTCGTTGCTCGGCGCGGTCTTGGGGGCGAAGGCGGCCGATGGGGCAAAGGCGATCTGGCCTTCGCGACCTTCCAGGATCAGCCCGGCATAAGGCAGCGCCATCTGCCGCGACAGCTTGGCGCCGAACGTCGCGGGCAGCAGCAGCTGGTCGCCCAGCAGGCTGCGGCGAATATCCTCGCGCACGCGCGCTTCGGTCAGACCCTGCTGGGCGAGCGCATTGCGGAACAGCGTCTCGTCGAACCGGCCATCCGCGCCCTTGAATGCCTGGATCCCCGCGATCTCGCTGTCGACCAGACGCTTGCTCGCGCCCAGGCCGATGCTGGCGGCGAATTCAGCCGAGGCATAGCTGCCGATCATCTCTTCCAGCACGCCGTCGATGCCGCCCTGCGCATCGAACGAGGCCATGTCGAGCTGCGGGTTGCGCTGGCGGAACTGCTGGAAGGCGTTGGTGACGGTGGTCGAGAACTCGCCGGTGCCGATTTCCTCGCCGCCGATCTGGGCGACGCTTTCATTGCCCACTCCGCCAAAGCTCGCACCGCCGGTGACATCGGACGCCGCAAAGGCGACCGCGATGAGCGCGAGAAAGATCAGGCTGACGACAACCCCGATCTTGGAATTGAAGAAGGAACGGAAAAAGGTGATCATCGGTCGGTCCGCCAAAGCGCCGGGCGTGCGATGACCCGGCCGCGTGAAAATGCGGGCTGGCTTTAGGGGGCTTTGCCGCGCGCTTCAACCCTTGGCGCCGCTGTACCGGCTGTAAACTGCGCGTGGCCCGTGTGCCCATGCCGTGGCTGGCCAAGCGGCTCGCGATTTGCTAGCCGCGCGCCCCACAGCATAAACACAAAAGGGGAAGACAGCATCGTGGCCAGCACAGCATCCTATATCGTCGGCAACTGGAAGATGAACGGCAGCGCAGCCGATGTCGCGGTGCTGCAGGCGATCGCCGAGGCCGCCGCAGCGAACGGCCATGTCGATGTCGGTATCTGTCCGCCCGCGACGCTGATCGCGGCCTTTGCCGCCGCTGCGGGCAAGGTGCAGATCGGCGCGCAGGATTGCCATGCCAAGGCGTCGGGCGCGCATACCGGCAATCTGTCCGCCGCGATGATCCGCGAGGCGGGGGCCACCTATTCGATTGTCGGCCATTCCGAGCGCCGCGCCGATCAGGGTGAGAGCGATGCCGATGTCGCTGCCAAGGCCGAGGCGCTGCACGCTGCCGGCATGGGCGCGATCCTGTGCGTCGGCGAGACGCTGGAGGAACGCGATTCCGGCAATGCGATTGCCATCGTCACCGCGCAACTGTCGGCGTCGCTTCCCACAGCGGCGAGCGGCGATTGGCTTTCGGTCGCGTATGAGCCGGTCTGGGCGATCGGCACGGGACGCGTGCCCGTGGCCGAGGATATTGCCGCGATGCACGCGGCGCTGCGCGCGACGCTGGTCGACAAGCTGGGCGAGGCGGGCCAGGGCGTGCGCATTCTCTATGGCGGCTCGGTCAATCCGGGCAATGCAGGCGAAATCCTGGCCATTGCCGATGTCGGCGGCGCGCTGGTCGGCGGGGCCAGCCTGAAGGCGGAAACCTTCGTCCCGATCATCGAGGCCGCGCCGCGCTGATCCAAAGCGCGTTCGCCCTATATCGAAGCTTGGCGCACCGGTTGCGCTGGCACGGCCTAATCGCCCTGCCGCGCCGGTTGCGCTGGCGCGGCCTAATCGCTATGTGCGCGCCAATCCTGAAATTCATTTGCTGGGTCTGACCGTTCATGTCGTCGATTTTCCTGTTCATCACCATCGTGCAGACGCTGATTGCAGCGGCTCTGGTGGGTGTCATCCTCATGCAGCGTTCCGAAGGGGGTGGTCTGGGTGTCGGCGGCAATCCCAATGGCCTCATGTCGGCGCGCGGCGCCGGTGACCTGCTGACCCGCTCGACCGCGATCCTGGCAACGCTGTTCGTGCTGCTGAGCATCGCACTGGCGGTGATGGCGGCGAACATGCACTCGGTGGGCGATATCGATACTTCGCTTCAGCGCGGTGCCCCCGCCCCGATCAGCGATCCGCTCACGGCGCCTGCTCCGGCAGCCCCTGCGGCGCCCGCCAATGGCGATCCGCTGTCGGCGGCTGGCGCGCCGGCTGCAGCGCCCGCGACGGAGGCACCTGCCGCGGCTCCGGCCCAGGGCGACGCTCCCGCCAACTGAAATTGAGGCGGGTCGGGGAGAAATCCCCGGCTGTTCACAGATTTTTGTCTTTCCTGCGGATTCGCGCGCTTGTCAGTCTTGCGCGCGAACCGCTAACGGGTTTCTCCCATGGCGCGTTATATTTTCATCACCGGCGGCGTGGTTTCCTCTCTTGGCAAGGGCCTGATGGCCGCAAGCCTGGGCGCATTGCTGCAGGCACGCGGATACCGCGTGCGCATCCGCAAGTTCGATCCCTATCTCAATGTCGATCCGGGTACGATGTCGCCCTATCAGCATGGCGAGGTCTATGTCACCGATGACGGCGCGGAGACCGATCTCGACCTTGGTCATTACGAGCGCTTCACCGGCGTATCGGCGCGCCAGTCGGACAATGTGACCTCGGGCCGCATCTACCAGACGATCATCCAGCGCGAGCGGCGCGGCGATTATCTCGGTGCCACGGTGCAGGTCATCCCTCACGTGACCGACGCGATCAAGGAATTCGCCCAGGCCGAAACCGACGATCTCGATTTCGTGCTGTGCGAGATCGGCGGTACCGTCGGCGATATCGAATCGCTGCCGTTCATCGAGGCGATCCGCCAGTTGCGCAACGAGATCGGCCGCGAGAACACGCTGTTCGTCCACGTGACCCTGGTGCCCTATATCGCGGCAGCGGGCGAGCTGAAGACCAAGCCCACCCAGCACAGCGTGCGCGAGCTGACCTCGCTGGGCATCCAGCCCGACATCCTGCTGTGCCGTTGCGAAAAGCCGCTACCCGAATCCGAGCGCGCCAAGATCGCGCAGTTCTGCAACGTCCGCAAGGAAGCGGTGATCCCCGCGCTCGATGCCCGCAGCATCTATGCCGTGCCGATGCAGTATCACCGCGAAGGGCTGGACAGCGAAGTGCTGCGCGCCTTCGGCATCACCGATGCGCGCGAACCCGATCTGTCGCGCTGGGTCGATATCATGGAGCGCCACGAGCATCCCGAAGGCGAGGTGACGATCGGCGTGGTCGGCAAATATGTCGGCCTGCAGGATGCCTACAAGTCGCTGCACGAGGCACTGGTGCATGGCGGCCTCGCCAACCGGGTCAAGGTGCATGTCAAATGGCTCGATGCCGAGCTGTTCGAAAAGCTGCCCGATGACGAGCTGGCGGCCGTGCTCGAGCCGATGCACGGCATCCTGGTGCCCGGCGGTTTTGGCGAGCGCGGCAGCGAGGGCAAGATTTCCTCGGTTCGCTTCGCGCGCGAACGCAACGTCCCGTTTTTCGGCATTTGCCTCGGCATGCAGATGGCGTGCATCGAGGCTGCACGAAACACATCCGGCATCACGGCGGCGTCGACCACCGAATTCGGCGAGACCGACGAGCCGATCGTCGGCCTGATCACTGAATGGATGAGCGAATCCGGTCTGCAGAAGCGCAGCGCCGAGGGCGATCTGGGCGGCACCATGCGTCTCGGCGCGTTTCCGGCCAAGCTCTCGGGCAACAGCCGCGTGCGTGGCATCTACGGCACCGATATGATCAGCGAACGCCACCGCCATCGCTACGAGGTCAACACCGCCTATCACGAGCGGCTTGAACAGGGCGGCCTCGTTTTTTCCGGCATGTCGCCTGATGGCGTGCTGCCCGAAATCGTCGAGCGTCCCGATCACAGCTGGTTTGTCGGGGTGCAATATCATCCCGAGCTCAAGAGCAAGCCGTTCGATCCGCATCCGCTCTTCGCCAGCTTCATCGAAGCGGCGGTCGCGCAGAGTCGGCTGGTCTGACCTGAACAATATAGGTTAAGCCAAAGGGGTCGCGCGGTTGACATGCGTTAACCGAGCGGGCCCTTTGGCGCAATTTTCCTGCGCCATGCGCCAATTTACCACATTCTGTAACGGCCATTTTACTCTATTTGACGGTGTTGTGCGGTGGCGCACAGCGGCGTAAAACGATTCGGGCAAAAGCACATCTGTCGGCGGCGACAGGGACGGCCGCAGCGAGATGCTCGGCAAGGACAAAGCCGACAGAAAGGAAGGGACAAGGGGCAATCATGCACGCGAACGAGCTTGCCGCGCTGTTGGCCAGCCACAGCCTGTTCGCCGATTGCGACAATGACGAACTGTCGGACATCATCCTGCGCGGGCATTTCGTCCGCTACCGCAAGGGGCAGGAACTGATGGGGCAGGGGGATGATGGCGACAATCTGCTGATCATCCTGACCGGATTTGCCCGGGTGAGCATGGTGGCGAGCAACGGTCACGAGATCGTGCTCGATTATGCCGAGCCTGGCTATGTCATTGGCGAGATCGCGTTTCTGGATGGCGGACCGCGCACGGCCTCGATCGAGGCGCTGACCGAAGTGACCGCGCTCTCGCTGTCGCGGCCGGCTTTCGACGAGATTGCCGAGCGGCACGTGGCTATGCCGCGACGGATGCTCAGGGTCATGGCCAAAAGGCTGCGTCAGGCGAATGACGTGATCGAGGCGGATCGGGCGTTCACTTCCGGACCCAGGCTGGCGCGCTATCTGCTGCGCCTGATGGTTTCGGGGGCGAAGGAGGGCAAGCTCAAGCTGGATCTCAGCCAGAGCGAGCTCGGCACATTCGCGGGACTGTCACGCGAGCAGATTAATCGCCAGCTTTCGGCCTGGTCGGACGCGGGGCTGATCGAGCTCGAACAGGGGCGCGTGAAGATTATCGATCGCGACACGCTGCTGGAGATTTCCGAAGCGGCCTGAACGATCAGCCAGGTGAGTTTTAGAGTTTTCCGGGGCAGGGCCAGGTTATTGCGACCCGGCCTGACCCTGCCGCCGGAAAAACCCCCGCGCCCCACGGGCGCGGGGTCCCAGTTCAGATTTTCTCCGGTGGGCGGTGCGGTAAATGCGACCCGGCCAATCCGGCCTAAGGAGAAAGCAGCGTCCTGAGCGGGCGCGGGGGGCGGGCTCGCAAGGGTCCGCCCTCTTTTTTGTTTCTGGAACTGGCGTTGTTCAGCGAGAACGCCTCTCCCTTGATGGGAGAGGCAGCGAGACTTGGCAGCTTGCTGCCTAGTTGCAGCGGTGAGGGCGTGGGTGCGGCCGGGTGCGCTGGTGCGTGACACAGGCAGAATCATCATCCGGTACCATCACCCCCAACCAACCCTCCCCCATCAAGGGGGAGGGCCTCAGAACGATAATCTGCAACAAAAAGGGTGGGCCGTTGCCGACCCACCCCGTTGCATTCTACCCTTTGGAGCCTGGCGTCAGGCCGCCTGGCTGTCGCCTTCATCCTTGGTCGAAGCCTCGACGACCTGCAGCTTGGGGGTGCCGTTGATCGCGATCTTCTTGGGCTTCATCGCTTCGGGCACTTCGCGCACCAGATCGATGGTCAGCAGGCCATCCTCCAGCGAAGCGTCGCTCACCCGCACGAAATCGGCCAGCTCGAAGCGGCGCTCGAAGTTGCGGTTGGCGATGCCCATGTGCAGGAAGTTGCCGCGCGATTCGCTCTCGGCAGCCTTGCGGCCAGACACGACCAGCAGATTCTGCTGCGCGGTAATGTCGAGCTCGTTCGGCTTGAAACCGGCAACCGCGATGGTGACGCGATAGGCGTCATCGCTGCTGCGCTCGATGTTGAACGGGGGGTAGTTATCGCCCTGTGCAGCCCGGGCCTGGTTTTCCAGCAAGTCGAACAGCCGGTCAAAGCCAACGGTGGTGCGGCGATAGGGGGTGAAATCAAAACGGTTCATCGTCAAAATCCTTTTCAAGCGATTTCAAGTGTTTGAGACCCACTTCTGCGGCGCCTCGGACATGTGACCCACCCGATTGGCGTGGCTCACATCGCAAATTTAAGCGTTCGAAATCGCGTTTCAAGATGGATTTTTGATGTGAGCCGCACACGGGCGGACCGGAGGAGCGCCTGTCTTGCGCAGACGAAAAAAGAGCGTCCGGCCCCCAAGACCCGGACGCTCTTTATCAGGTTCATATCGCGCGCTGATGCTCGTAAGCATCGCTCGCAAATCCTGAACCCTCGGTAACCGCCGCTTTCCCCAAAACGACGGAAACTATCCCCGAACCCATGGCCGTATCCGCTTGATCCGCGTTGTCATGATTCCGTAATGCGACCTCAGGCGCTAGGGAAATTCGCGGCATGCCGTCATTTTTGATCCTTTCTGTGTTTTATGTGCAACACGCCTTCGTTCAGGGATCAGCCATTGTCAGCCTTGCATGCGCTGGTTAATGGAAAAAGCCGAGCAGCGCCGCTGATCCCCCGGATGGCGCCAGTTCCGAAAGGATCCTTCCCCCTCCATGCTGTCCACATTCGAATGGACGATCGCCAAGCGCTATCTGCTGCCCGGACGCGGTGAGGCGTTCATCTTCCTGGTCGCAGGCATCAGCCTGGTCGCGGTGGCGCTGGGCGTCGCCGCGCTGATCATCGTGATGAGCGTGATGAACGGCTTTCGCGCCGAACTGCTCGACAAGATCGTCGGACTCAACGGACACGCGGTGGTGCAGGGCTATGGCGGTCGGCTGAACGACTGGCAGGATATCCTCAAGGAAACGCGCAAGATGGACGGTGTCGTCGCCGCATCGCCGCTGATCGAGCAGCCGCTGCTGATCAATTTCGACGGGCGCGTGGAAGCGGTGCTGGTGCGCGGCACCGATGCACCCGATATCGCCGCGCTCAAGGACAAGACCGTGCTGGGCTCGGTCGCCGAGCTCAAGGCAGGCGCGTCGAAGGTCGCGCTGGGATCGCGGCTGGCGCAGAATCTGGGTGTGAGGATCGGCGACAAGATCACCATCATCAATCCGGCAGGGCGCGCGACCCCGTTCGGCACCGTTCCGCGCGAGATATTGTACGAGGTCGCTGCCATCGTCGAGATCGGCGTCTATGATTATGACAAGGCGTTCGTCATCATGCCGATCAGGGACGCGCAGCTCCTGCTGCTGCTCGGCGATCAGGTCGGCATGATCGAGGTGACGACGCGCGATGCCGACAAGGTGCGCGAGATTCTCGCGCCGCTGGAGCAGAAGCTGCGCGGCCAGGCGGTGGTCAACGACTGGCGCACGATCAACGCCTCGCTGTTTGAGGCGCTGGCGGTGGAGCGCGTCGCGATGTTCATCGTGCTGTCGATCATCATTCTGGTCGCGGTGTTCAACATCCTCTCGTCGCTGATCATGCTGGTGCGCGCCAAGACCCGCGACATCGCGATCCTGCGCACGATGGGGGCCAGCCGCAACTCGCTGCTCAAGATCTTCATCACGGTGGGGCTGATCATCGGATCGCTCGGCACGGTGACGGGGCTGGGGCTGGGCTTTGTCTTCCTCTATTTCCGGCAGAGCATCGTGCTTGCGGTCCAGTTCGTGACCGGCCAGCAGCTCTGGGACCCTTCGATCCGCTTCCTCACAGAGCTTCCCAGCCGCACCGACCCGGTCGAAGTGGGGGGGATTGCGCTGATGGCCTTGCTCTTCAGCTTCCTGGCGACGCTCTATCCCGCCTTCAAGGCGTCCTCGACCGATCCCGTGCAGGTGCTGCGCTATGAGTGATGCCGTCATCCTGCTCACCGATGTCCGCCGCAGCTTTGCGCAGGGCGGCGTCACCATCGACGTGCTCAAGGGCGTCAATCTGGCGGTCGAACCGGGCGAGATCGTCGGGCTGCTTGGTCCTTCGGGATCGGGCAAGTCGACGATGCTGCAGGCGGTGGGCCTGCTGGAGGGTGGCTTTACCGGGTCGATCCGCATCGCTGGCGAAGAGGCGGCGCAACTGAACAGCAACGGGCGCACCCGGCTGCGCAAGACGGCGCTGGGTTTCGTCTATCAGTTCCACCATCTGCTGCCCGATTTCACCGCGCGCGAGAATGTGGTGCTGCCGCAGTTGATCATGGGGCGCACCCGCGACGAGGCATCGGACCGGGCAGCGGAACTGCTTTCCCGTCTCGGGCTCGGCCAGCGGCTCGATCATCGCCCCAGCCAGCTGTCGGGCGGCGAGCAGCAGCGCGTCGCGGTCGCGCGCGCGCTTGCCAACCGGCCCAGGGTCGTGCTTGCCGACGAACCGACCGGAAATCTGGACGAGGCGACCGCCGACAGAGTGTTCGACGAGTTCCTGCATCTTGTAAGGGAAGAGGGCAGCGCGGCATTGGTGGCCACCCATAACGAACGACTGGCCACGCGCATGGACCGGGTTGTCCGCCTGCACGATGGAAGGATCGCATGACCGTTTTCGATTACACGATGCCGCTGCCCGATGGCAGCTCCAAGCCGCTTTCCGATTATCAGGGCCAGGTTCTGCTGATCGTCAACACGGCCTCCAAATGCGGGTTCACGCCGCAATATGAAGGGCTCGAGGCGCTGCATCGCGAATACAAGGATCGCGGGTTCGAGGTGCTGGGCTTTCCGTGCAACCAGTTCGGCGCGCAGGAGCCGGGCGATGCCGAAGAGATCAAGAACTTCTGCTCGCTCACCTATGACGTGACCTTCCCGCTTTCTGCCAAGATCGCGGTCAATGGCGAGGAAGCCGATCCGCTGTGGAAGTATCTCAAGAGCCAGCAGGCCGGGCTGATGGGCAGCCGCGCGATCAAGTGGAATTTCACCAAGTTCCTGATCGATCGCAAGGGCAATGTCGTCGCGCGCTACGGTTCGATGGTGAAGCCCGAGCAATTGAAGGCGGATATCGAGAAGCTGCTGTAACGCTGCACGTGCGCAGGTCGAAAATTTTGCTATAGCCCCGTCATTCCCGCGAAGGCGGGAATCCCGCTTTCTCATATTCTTGAGTAGAAGCGGGACCCCCGCCTGCGCGGGGGTGACGTGGAACAATGACCTGACAGCAAGGACACCGCACCCATGATCGACGCCATCAGCACCTGGGCCAATGGACTGGGCGCGCAATATGGCGTCAATCCGGTGATCTTCGCGACCATCTATATCGGCGCGATCCCGCTGTTCCTGGCCAGCATCGCCTGGCTGGTGCGTAACGCCCGCGCGGGCAAGCCGACGGTGCTGCCGGTCATGTGCGCGGGCGCCTGTTTCGTCTCGGCCTATGTCTATCTCGCCATTGCCGGGCGCAACATTCCGGTCTGGGTGTGGATCTTCCTCGCGGTGCTGATCCTCTACGGCATCTGGTCGACGGTGCGCGACGTGCGGCGCAAGATCGCCGCGAAAGACTTATCCACTGGCGAGTAAGCGCCCCGGTTTTCGAATCGCGGGGCAAACGGTAGCGTTTTCCCATGGCCTATGAACCCTTCGTCCCGCTGCGCGTGTTCAGCGCCTATACGATGCTCGAAGGAGCGATCGAGCCCAAGGCGATCGCCAAGACCGCGCATGCGCGCGGCTTTCCCGCAATCGCGCTGGCCGACCGCAACGGGCTCTATGCGGGCATGGCCTTTGCCGATGGCTGTTTCGATGCAGGCATCCAGCCGATCGTCGGCACGCTGCTGTGCGTCGCGCGACCCGGCAGCAACCCGGCCTCGCCCACGCTCGACTGGCTGGCGCTCTATGCGCAGAACGAGAAGGGCTATGACAATCTGTGCGATCTCGTCTCGCACGCGCATCTCGACCGCCCGCTCGAACTGCCTGCGCATGTGCCGTTCGACCGGCTGGAGGGACGCACCGATGGCGTGATCGCGCTGACCGCAGCGGGCGAGGGGGCTTTGGTCAAGCTGCTCGCCGCCGGACAGCAGGATGAAGCCGAACGCTATTGCGACCAGCTCCAGAGCCTGTTTGGCGACCGCTTGTATATCGAGCTGTGCCGCCGCGGAGAGGAGATCGAGACGCTGGCGGAAAACGCGCTGCTCGACCTGGCCTATGCGCGCCATCTGCCGCTCGTCGCGACCAACCCGGCCTGTTATGCCGATCCGGGCTTTCACGCCGCGCATGATGCGATGCTGTGCATCGCGCGCGGCGAATATGTTGGCGCTGCCAATCGTGACCGCAGCTCGCCCGAGGCGTGGATCAAGTCCGCCCCGATGATGCGCGAGCTGTTCAGCGACCTGCCCGAAGCCCTGGTCAACACGCTCGTCGTTGCGCAGCGCTGTGCCTATGCGCCGCCCAAGCGCAAGCCGATCCTGCCCAGCCTGGCGGGCGATCTCGAGGGCGAAGCGGCGCAGCTGCGCGCCGATGCGTTTGCCGGGCTGGAAAAGCGGCTCGAGGCCTATCCCGACCTGACCGAGGAAGAGCGCAAGGCCTATTTCGACCGTCTTGAATTCGAGGTCAATGTCATCGTCGGCATGGGCTTTCCCGGCTATTTCCTGATCGTGGCCGATTTCATCAAATGGGCCAAGGATCACAATATCCCGGTGGGGCCGGGGCGTGGATCGGGCGCAGGCTCGGCGGTCGCCTGGGCGCTGACGATTACCGATCTCGATCCGATCAAGCTTGGCCTGCTGTTCGAACGCTTCCTCAACCCCGAGCGCGTGTCGATGCCCGACTTCGATATCGACTTCTGCGAAACGCGGCGCGGCGAGGTGATCCGCTATGTGCAGGCGAAATACGGCCGCGATCATGTCGCGCAGATCATCACCTTCGGAAAGCTGAAGGCGCGCGCGGTGCTGCGCGATACGGGCCGCGTGCTGCAGATGGGCTATGGCCGCATCGATGGCCTGTGCAAGCTCGTCCCCAACCACCCGACCGACCCGTGGAAGCTCGACCGCGCGCTGGCCGGGGTGGATGAACTGCGCAACCAGTATCGCGATGACGCCGAGGTCAAGACGCTGTTCGACCTCGCCATGCAGCTCGAAGGCCTGCCGCGCCACAGCTCGACCCATGCTGCCGGGGTCGTCATCGGCGACCGTCCGCTGGCGCAACTCGTGCCGCTGTACCGCGATCCGCGTTCGGACATGCCGGTGACGCAGTTCGACATGAAATATGTCGAGACGGCAGGGCTGGTGAAATTCGACTTTCTCGGCCTCAAGACGCTCTCGGTGTTGCACAAGGCGGTCGAGATGCTGGCGAAACGCGGCGTCGAGGTCGATCTGTCGCGCCTGCCCTGGGACGATGCCAAGACCTACGAGTTGCTCAAGCGCGGCGATACCGTCGGGGTGTTCCAGCTCGAATCCGAAGGCATGCGCCGCACGCTCGCGCAGGTGAAGCCGACCGCGTTCGGCGACATTATCGCGCTCGTCTCGCTCTACCGTCCGGGCCCGATGGACAATATCCCGAGCTTCGGCGCGCGCAAGAACGGCCGCGAACCGATCACCTATCCGCACCCGCTGCTCGAGGATATCCTGAAGGAGACCTACGGCATCATCGTCTATCAGGAACAGGTGATGCAGGCCGCGCAGGTTCTCGCGGGCTATTCGCTGGGTGACGCAGACCTGCTGCGCCGCGCGATGGGCAAGAAGATCCAGGCGGAGATGGACAAGCAGCGCGGCCGCTTCGTCGAGGGTGCCGCGAAGAACGACATCGATGCCAAGAAGGCCAATGAGCTGTTCGATTTGATCGACAAGTTCGCAGGCTATGGCTTCAACAAGTCGCACGCGGCGGCCTATGCGCTGCTCGCGTACCAGACGGCCTGGCTCAAGGCGCACCACCCGCACGAGTTCTTCGCTGCCTCGATGTGCTTCGACATGCACCAGAGCGACAAGCTTGCGATTTTCGTCGACGATATGCGCCGTCTGGGGATCGCCTGCCTGCCGCCGTGCATCAACGCGAGCGAGGCCGAGTTCTCGGTCGAGCAGACGGCAGACGGCCTCGCGGTGCGTTATGCGCTCGCGGGGCTCAAGAATGTCGGCGAAAAGGCGATGGAGGGCGTGGTCGCGACGCGCCTAGCGGGCGGGCCGTTCAAGTCGCTGGGCGATCTCGCCGACCGGATCGACGCGGGGGCCGTCAACAAGCGCCAGATCGAAAGCCTTGCCGCAGCGGGCGCGTTCGACGGGCTGGGGCTCGAGCGTTCGGTCGTGCATGCCTCGGCCGATACGGTCATGGCAGTTGCCGCCGAGGCGCAGCGCCAGCGCACCAGCGGGCAGGGCGGGCTGTTCGGCGATGTCCAGCAGCCGGGCCAGTCGCTGCGTCTGGCGCCCGCCAAGCCCTGGGCGATGGGCGAGAAGATGACCTATGAGCGCGAGGCGTTCGGCTTCTTCTTCTCCGCGCATCCGGTGACCGAATTTGCCGCGACCGCCAAGGCACAGGGCGCGCGGCCCTATCAGCTGCTGGTCGACACGCTCGAGGTGCGCGTCGGCGAGCGCAAGACCGCCAAGGTCGCCGCTTTGGTCGAAGGCTGCAACCGGCGGCAGTCCAAGCGCGGCAGCACCTTCGTGATGGTCGACCTGTCGGATGAATCCGGCCAGTTCTCGGCAAGCTCGTTCGATGACGAGATCGTCGCTTCGATGCCCGAATGGGCGGCGCAATCGGCCTGTCTGCTGATCGAGCTCGAATTCGACCGTTCGAGCGAGGAACAGGCCCCGCGCGCGACCATCCGCCGGGCGCGGCCGCTCGACCAGATCAAGGTCGTGCTGCGGCATCGTGCGCATATTGATGTCCATCATCCCGATGCGCTGTCGCGGCTCGCCGAATTGCTCGGGCCAGCCGGAAGCGGGCAGGACGAACTGCATGCGCGGCTGATCATGGGCGAGGGACGGGTGATGCCGGTGTGCCTGGGCAACCGCTTCCGGCTCGATGGCGAAACGCAGGCTGCGCTGCGCCTGGTTGAGGGGCTGAACGTCCGCGATATCGAACAGCTTGCCGCCGGACGCCCGGAATTGCGCCTCGTCAGTTGACTTGATCGCCGCTTCGGGCTTTCTCATCCAGGTCAAACCGGCTCCCTGCGAGAGCCTCAAGATCTGGGAGAGAATGATGATCGTTGGCGGAATGCAGGATTATGAATTGCGCGTGATGCGGCTGCTCGACCATGCCGAGCGCGAGAGCGGCACGCGTGAAATCGTCACCCGCTGGGCGGACGGCGGCCAGACCCGGACCCATTGGGCAGGGATTGCCCGCGACGCGCGTCGGCTGGCGAGCGCGCTGGTGAAGCTGGGCCTGCAGCCCGGCGACCGCGTCGCGACGCTCGCGATGAATCACAGCCGCCATCTCGTCGCCTGGTATGGCGCGATCGGCATGGGCGGGGTGATCCACACCATCAACCCGCGCCTGTTCGAGGAGCAGCTCGAATATATCGCCAACCATGCCGAGGATAAGGTGCTGTGCTATGACGCAGCATTCCAGCCGATCATCGACAAGATGAAGAGCCGCTGGACGACGATCGAGCATTATGTCTGTTTCGATCCGCCCGCCGGATCGGACGTGCAAGGCTTCGAGGCGCTGCTCGACACCGGCGACGAAGGCTATCGCTGGCACGAAGGGTCGGAGCGCGATCCGTGCATGCTCTGCTATACCTCGGGCACCACGGGCAATCCCAAGGGCGTGCTGTACGAGCACCGCTCAACCGTGATCCATGCCCTGGCCGAGATGCAGCCGGCGGTGTTCAGCCTGTCGCCGCAATCGGTGGCGCTGCCCGTCGTGCCGATGTTCCATGCGGCCGCCTGGGGCCTGCCCTTTGCCGGCGCGGCAGCGGGGATCAAGTTCGTCTTTTCCGCCGTCAACGATCCTGCCGTGCTGTGCGACCTGATGAACACCGAAAAGGTCACGCATTCCGCAGGTGTGCCCACCGTGTGGCTGGCGATGTTCCAGCATATCGACACCACGGGGCAGAAGCCCGAATATCTGCAGGTGGTCACCATCGGCGGGTCGGCGGCGCCGCGGGCGATGTGCGAGCGGATCATGAAGATGGGCGCGCGGATGAACCATGCCTGGGGTATGACCGAAACCTCGCCGATCGGCACGATGGGCGCGCCGTCGCCCGATTGGGACGATCTCGATTTCGAGGCGCAGCTCGATCTGGTCACGAAGCAGGGCCGCGTGCCGTTCGGCGTCGAACTTCGCGTGGTCGATGACGAGGGCAACGTGCTGCCGCGCGACGGCAAGTCGAGCGGCCGGCTCCAGATCAAGGGGCCGTGGATCATCAAGCGCTATTTCAAGGCGGAAGCCGACGCACTCACCGAGGACGGCTGGTTCGACACCGGCGACGTTTCGGTCATCCATCCCGATGGCGTGATGCAGATTACCGACCGCGCCAAGGACGTGATCAAGTCGGGCGGCGAATGGATCAGCTCGGTCGATCTGGAGAATGCGGCGGTCGGCATGCCCGATGTCGCCGAAGCCGCCGCGATCGGTCTGCCGCACCCGAAATGGGACGAGCGCCCGCTGCTGCTGGTGGTGCCCAAGCCCGGCACCAGCCCGAGCAAGGACGCGATTCTGGCGCACCTGTCGGCGCATGTCGCCAAATGGTGGCTGCCCGACGACATCGTGTTCGTCGAATCGCTGCCGCACAGCGCGACCGGAAAGCTGCTGAAAACGGCGCTGCGCGACCAGTTCAGGGACCACGTGTTGCCGACGGTTTGAGAGACTGCTTGCAAAACGCCTCTCCCTTGATGGGAGAGGCAGCGAGGCTTGGCGACGCAGGAGCCTAGCCGCAGCGGTGAGGGTGATGGTGCGGCCGGGTCAAGTTGGCTCGATTACGCATCTTTGCACGATTTGGAGAAATCACCCCCACCCAACCCTCCCCCATCAAGGGGGAGGGCTTTTGGTACGCGGACGCCTGGTTTAGAAGCTGAATCGCGCCGAGACGCGGAAGTCGCGGCCGCCCAAGGGCGCGAAGTCCTTGGTGAAGCTGGCGGCGCGGCGGCCGACCACGTCGAAGATGTTGTTCGCCGATGCAATCAGTGTCACGCCGCGCGAAGCGCCGAACGGCTTCCACGAGGCGCTGGCATTGACCAGCGTGAACCCTTCGGTCGGCGTCTCGAAATTGGCATTGCGTTCCTGATCGTCGAACCATTCGACCTCGGCGCGCACGTTCAGCGTGTCGCTCTGTGCTTCCAGCCCGCCGAGCAGGCGCAGCGGCGGGATGCGCGGTACCGGGCCCAGGCCGTCGAGCGAGGCATGGACATAGTCGGCGACGCCATCGGCGATGAACTTGAAGCCGCCCGCGCGCGCGAAGACCACCGAGGCTTCGGCTTCCAGGCCATAATATTTCGCATCGTTCTGGATGAACTGGAAGACGGGCAGCTCGTCTTCTTCTTCGCCGGTCGGCACGTCGATGATGAAGTCATCGAACCGGTTGTAGAAGCCGGTGAGCGAGAGGTTCACGTCCGGGGTCGAATAGCGGATATAGGCTTCGCCGCCCCAGCTCTTTTCGGTCGTGAAATTCGGGTTGCCGATCTCGAAGGCTTGTGTGGCGATATGCGGTCCGTTGGAGAACAGCTCTTCGGCCGCAGGCGCGCGCTGGGCGCGGTTGAGGTTGACGCCGAGCTTCAATTGGTCGGTCGGGAGATAGGCGAGACCCGCCGCGAACGAATAGGAGTTGAACCGCCGCTCGACGCCGACATCCTGCGACTTTACCACGACACGGTCGAAGCGGCCTGCGCCCTCGAGTTCGATCTTGCCCAGCCGCACTTCCTGCAGCGTGAAGATGCCGACCTGATCGGTGGTGTTGGGCGGAACAAAGGCTTCCGCGCCGATCGCGCTGAAATCGCGATGCACATATTGCACGCCGCTCGCGCCGCGCCAGCCGCCGCGTTCGCGCTGGACCAGCTCGAGCCGGGATTCGATGCCGTTGTTGCGGAACACGGTGCCGACCTCGTCGCCCTCGAACTCGGTCTGCTTGAAATCGGCATAGGCCGCTCGCAGGCGCAGTGCCTCGAAAAAGCCGGGCAGATCGACTTGGCCGCGGAAATCGACCTTGAACTGGTCAAGGCCGATGGTGACGGGGCCCTCTTCCCCCTCGCCGCCAGCACCTTCCTCTTCACCATGATGGTGACCGGCGCCGGGGCGTTCGGGAACGCCGTACAGGCTGTTGTAATAACTGCCCGAAATACCGAAGCTGCCACCTTCGCCGATATAGGCAAGGCCCGCGCCAAGACTGTAGGTTTCGGTGCCGGTATTGGGGATGCGGCCGCGCAGGCCGGCCAGTTCCTCGGCTTCAGCTGCGTCCTCCAGATTGCCCTCGGCGCGCTCTTCCGCAGCCTCTTCAAGTTGCTCGGCGCGAAGACCGGGCGACAGCACGAAGCCGCCCACGCGCAGGTCGTCGGACTTGCGGTAGCTACCATCGAGGTGGAGCACCAGCTTCGAGGTCAGCGGAACATCGAGGCTCGCGCCGATGCTGCGCTCGTCCGCAGCCGATCCGTACGTGGCGAGTGCGTCGAGATGGAACGGCTCTTCGGGCACCTCGCGCGGGATGCGCTTGTCGATGGCGTTGACCGCGCCGCCGACCGCCTGGCCGCCGAACAGCAGCACGGCAGGGCCGCGAAGCACCTCGACCCGGTCGAGGATGATCGGCTCGACCGTTACGCCATGGTCCGGCGAGGTGTTCGACACGTCGATCGTGCCGATGCCGTCGGTGAGCACGCGGATGCGCTCGCCCTGGAAGCCGCGCAGCACCGGGCGCGAGGCACCGGGTGAGAAGCTGGTCGCCGAGACGCCGGGCAGCTTGGTCAGTGCGTCGCCGATCTGCGCGCGCGCCTCGCGCGCCAGAGTGTCGCCCGAAAGCTCGGACGTGCCGGCCAGGATGCTGAGATCGCGGACGAATGGCGCGGTGACGATGATCCCGCCGCTCTTGTGGAAGTCATCATCTTCCTGTGCGGTTTCCTCGGCTTGAGCGGCCTGCTGTGCCAGGGCGGGAAGCGGGGCAAGCAGCGCGGTAGCGAGCGAAAGCGACGAGGTAACGGTGAGAAGCGTGCGACGCATGTTCTGTTATGCTCCCTGGGGACTCTGAAAAAGGAAGAAAGGCTGCCGTTGACCGGCAATCCGGTGTCCGCTGCCCTTGCGCTATGGGCCTTGCCATGCACCCGGAACCGCGGAGTCGGAGGGGCGGCTAGCACTCGTGTAATGTTATATCAATCGCTATTTGACCAGGATATGACAGTTTGCGACGGGTTGCTCGTGAAGATGCGGTCGGGCAGAAAGACGGGCGAAGCGGCTGCAAGGGCCGTCATCGCGCGAGGACCCGAAAGATGAGCCAAGAGACCGCCGCCGAAGCCCTGATCCCGGCGCCTGAGGATGCACAGACCTGGTGCACGCCGACGCAGTATGCGGAACTCTATGCAGCGTCGCTGCGCGATCCGGACGGATTCTGGGCGCTGCAGGCGGATCGCATCGACTGGAGTTCGAGACCGACGCATATCAACCGCTCGAGCTTCGATCCGGTCCGCATCCGCTGGTATGACGATGGCGAGCTGAACCTGTGCTACAACGCGGTCGACCGCCATGTGCTGGCGGGGCATGGCGCCGACACCGCGTTGATCTGGGAAGGCGACACCCCCGGCGATGTCCGCTCGCTGAGCTATGATGCGCTGCTCGCCGAGGTGCAGCGCTTCGCCAGCTCCCTGACGGCGCTCGGCGTGGTCAAGGGCGACCGGGTGACCATCTACATGCCGATGGTGCTCGAAGGCGCGATCGCGATGCTCGCCTGCGCGCGCATCGGCGCGATCCATTCTGTGGTGTTCGGCGGTTTCTCGCCCGAGGCGCTTGCCGGGAGGATCGAGGATTGCGCGAGCCGCTTCATCGTCACTGCCGATGCGGGAATGCGCGGAGGCAAGACGGTGCCGCTCAAGGCCAATGTCGACGCCGCGCTCACCGATCACGGGATCAGCGTGGATGCAGTGCTGGTCGTGCGTCATACCGGGGCCGAAATCGCGATGACCGAGGGGCGCGACCACTGGTATCACGAATTATCGGCGACCGTGCCCGCGACCTGCCCGTGCGAACCGATGGCGGCGGAGGACCCGTTGTTCATCCTCTATACCTCGGGCTCCACCGGCAAGCCCAAGGGCGTACTCCACACCACCGGCGGCTATGCCGTCTGGGTCGCGACGACCTTTCATTATGCCTTCGATTACCGCCCCGGCGAGGTCTATTGGTGCACCGCCGATATCGGCTGGGTCACCGGGCACAGCTATTCGGTCTATGGCCCGCTGCTCAACCGCGCGACCAGCCTGCTGTTCGAAGGCGTGCCCAACCATCCCGATCACAGCCGTTTCTGGGACATGTGCGAGCGGCATGGCGTCAACATCTTCTACACCGCGCCCACCGCGATCCGCGCGCTGATGCGCGAGGGCGAAGCGCCGGTGGAGAAGCACGACCTGAGCGCCTTGCGGCTGATCGGGTCGGTCGGCGAACCGATCAATCCCGAGGCCTGGCGCTGGTACCGGCGCACCGTGGGCAAGGACGCCATCCCGGTGATCGATACCTGGTGGCAGACCGAGACCGGCGGCATCATGATCACGACGCTGCCTTGCGCGCATGCGATGCGGCCGGGCAGCGCGGGCCTGCCGTTCTTCGGCATCCGGCCCGAACTGGTCGATGCCGATGGCAATATCCTGGACGGCGCGACAGAAGGGAATCTGTGCATCGCCGCCTCCTGGCCCGGCCAGGCGCGCACCGTCTATGGCGATCACGAGCGTTTCGTGCAGACCTATTTCAGCACCTATAAGGGCAAATATTTCACAGGCGATGGCTGCAAGCGCGATGAAGACGGTTATTACCGCATCACCGGCCGCGTGGACGATGTCATCAACGTCTCGGGCCATCGCATGGGCACGGCCGAGGTCGAAAGCGCGCTGGTGCTGCACCCGCGCGTTGCCGAAGCTGCTGTGGTCGGCTTTCCGCACGACATCAAGGGGCAGGGCATCTATTGCTATGTCACGCTGAACGTCGGCGAGGAGGCCGACGAAGCGCTGGCCGGGGAGCTGAAGGCACTGGTGCGCAAGGAGATCGGCCCGATCGCCACGCCCGACCATCTGCATTTCACGCCGGCGCTGCCCAAGACGCGCAGCGGCAAGATCATGCGGCGCATCCTGCGCAAGATCGCGGAGAACGAGTTCGGTTCGCTCGGCGATACCAGCACGCTTGCCGACCCTTCCGTGGTCGACGCGCTGATTGCCGGACGCGGTTCGGTCTAAGGGCCGAGCAGCGCCACCGGCCAGGCGGCAAGCGCCATCAGCGTGCCGAGCGGGAAGCGGGTGGCGGCGTCGAGATCATGGCCGCGCCGCTGCAGCACCAGCGCGACGGCAAGCCCGAGGCCGCTGGCGATCAGCAGCACGAGTGGCAGCGCCTGCCAGCCGAGCCACAGCCCGATTGCTCCGAGCAGCAGCGGATCACCGCCGCCTAGCCCCTCGCGCCCGCGCGTCAACCGATAGAGCAGCGCGATCAGCCAAAGCCCGACGAAACCCGCGCCTGCGCCGATCAGGCGGCTGCTCCAGTCGGGCGCGATGCCGCATGCTGCGCTCGCCAGTCCGCCCAGCGCCAGCGCAGCGGTGAGCGGCTGCGGCAGCCAGTACTGGCGCAGATCGAGCAGCGCGAGCGGCAGCAGCAGCCAGCCCAACGCGGCGATGGCCAGGCCCTGCGCCCCGGGATGCAGCGTCAGCGACACCGCACCAATCGCCGCGGCACCAAGCTCGATCGCCAGGCTTTGCCAGCCGATCCGTGCGCCGCATGCTGCACATTGTCCGCGCAGCAAAAGATAGGACAGGACGGGTACGAGCTGCCATGGCTTGAGCTGCGCACCGCAAGCATCGCATTGCGACCGCCCGGTCAGGATCGATCGCCCCGCGGACCAGCGCACCACCAGTGCGCCGATAAAGCTGCCGAAGATTGCGCCAAGGATTGCCGCTGCAAGGGGCGCGATCACCGGATGGTCGAGCAGCGGCGCATACATAACGAAATTGGCCCAATGCCGGGGATCGGCAGCGCCCTTGCGCATAGCGGCTCGCCCCGAGACAGGCCAAGCGCTTTGTACTCCAAGCCTCTTGCAATCGCGCTGGCCCTAGGGGAAGGCGCTTTCACCACATTCGAAAAGGGACTCATGCCATGACCGCATTTTCCGCCGCCGATCCCGTCGTCATCGTCTCCTATGCGCGCACGCCGATGGGCAGCTTCCAGGGTTCGCTCTCGGGCGCCAGCGCCACCGATCTCGGCGCGACTGCCGTCAAGGCGGCGGTCGAGCGGGCTGGGGTTTCGGGCGATGCGATCGAGCGCATCTATATGGGTTGCGTGCTGCCGGCTGGGCTAGGCCAGGCCCCGGCGCGCCAGGCCGCGCTCAAGGCCGGCCTGCCGCAATCGGTCGAGGCGACCACGGTCAACAAGATGTGCGGCAGCGGCATGCAGGCGACGATCATGGGGGCAGAGGCGCTGGCCTCGGGCTCGGTCGATCTGCTGGTGGCAGGTGGTATGGAGAGCATGACCAATGCGCCCTATCTGCTCACCAAGCATCGCGGCGGCGCGCGCATTGGCCATGACCGGGTGATGGATCACATGTTCCTTGACGGACTCGAGGACGCGTATGAACCCGGCCGCGCGATGGGCAGCTTTGCCGAGGAAACCGCAGGCGAATATCAGTTCACCCGCCAGGACCAGGACGATTATGCCATCGCCTCGCTGACCCGCGCACAGAAGGCGCAGAGCTCGGGCGGCTTCGACCGCGAGATCGTCCCCGTCGAGATCACCGGTCGCAAGGGCACCGAGACGATCGACAAGGACGAACAGCCGCTCAAGGGCGACGCGTCGAAGATCCCGAGCCTGAAGCCGGCGTTTGCCAAGGACGGCACGATCACCGCTGCCAATGCCTCGTCGATCTCCGACGGTGCAGCGGCGCTGGTTCTGACCCGCCAGAGCGTGGCCGACAGGCTGGGCCTCAAGCCCGTCGCGCGGATCGTGTCGCACGCCGCCCACGCGCACGCGCCGGCGCGCTTCACCACCGCGCCGGTCGATGCCAGCCGCAAGGCGCTGGAAAAGGCGGGCTGGAGCGTCGACGATGTCGACCTGTTCGAGGTCAACGAGGCGTTCGCCTGCGTGTCGATGATCGCGATGCGCGACCTCGGCATCCCGCACGACAAGATCAACGTGCATGGCGGCGCGACCGCACTTGGCCACCCGATCGGCGCGAGCGGTGCGCGAATCATCGCCACGCTGGTTTCCGCCCTGCAGACACATGGCGGCAAGCGCGGTCTCGCATCGCTCTGCATCGGCGGCGGCGAGGCGACGGCGGTTGCGGTCGAGCTGATCTGATCCCCTGAAGCCCGGCCTGTCAGCAGGGCAGGCCGGGGCTTTTGTAAGGCCGGATTGACAAGCCTGCCCAAATCCAGCAATTGCGCATCCAGATGGTTCCTCCCTTAGCCGGGGGGCGAAGAGGGAAGCCGGTGCAAATCCGGCGCTGTGCCCGCAACTGTCAGTCGGGAGCCGACGGCCACTATGTCACTGGGAGCGATCCCGGGAAGACGGCCCGAGGCGATGATCGACGAGCCAGGAGACCTGCCATCGCGTCGTTCATCCGGGGGCCGGGTCCAGCCTGTTCGGATGGGAAAGTTTTTTCCTTCGTAACGACATGCCACAGGCCATAGTCGCGTCCGGGAGCGATCCCGGCGGGCCTTAATGTCGTTCATCTGCCCTTCCGCTTCGGCGGCGGCTGGGGCTGAGGGAAAACCGTGTCCAAATTCATCCGCAGTTTCACCGTGTCCGCGCTTGCTCTGGCCGTGGCCACGCCGCTCCATGCGCAGTCTGCCACCGACGACCAGGACGACGATATCGTCGTCTCCGCCAGTCGCATCGTCCAGAAGCGGAGCGAGACCGGCCAGTCGATCACCGTGGTCGACAAGGCCGAGCTCGACCGCCGCCAGACCCAGGTGCTGAGCGACGTGCTGCAGACGCTGCCCGGCATCAGCGTTGCGCGCAACGGCGGCCCCGGCGGTACAACCAGCGTGTTCATCCGCGGCGGCGACAGCTCGCAGACTCTGGTGCTGGTCGATGGCGTGCGCATCAATGATCCGTCATCGCCCTCGGGCGCGTTCGATTTCAGCTCGATCCTGACCGGCAATATCGGGTCGGTCGAGGTGTTGCGTGGACCCAATTCGGTGATCTGGGGCAGCCAGGCGATCGGCGGCGTCATCAACATCACCACGATCGAGCCGAGCGAGGGGCTGCAGGCCAATGCGCGCGGCGAATATGGCTATCGCGACACCGGCCAACTGGTCGCCAGCGTGTCGGGCAAGACCGGAATCGTTTCGGGAAGTCTCGGCGGGAGCTATTTCCGCACCGATGGCATCAGCGCTTCGGATGAGCGCAATGGTGCCACCGAGAAGGACGGGTTCAAGAACCTGACGCTCAACGGCAAGCTGCGCGTCGCGTTCAGCGATGCGATCAGCCTCGATCTGCGCGGCTTCTATACCGATGGCGAGGCCGAATTCGATAACCCGCCTGCCGATACACTGCCCGTGACCGACAGCCGCCAGTTCGTCGGCTATGCCGGGCTGAACGTGGCGCTGTTCAACGGTCGTTTCCGCAACCGCATCGCCTATACCCGCACCGACATCAAGCGCGTGACCACCGATCCGACACCCGGATCGTTCAACCCCGCGCGCGCCAAGGGCACGCTCGACCGGTTCGAATATCAGGGCGTGGCCGACGTGGCCGATGCGCTGACGCTGGTGTTCGGCGTCGAGCACGAGCAGAGCGAGGCGAGCACCTTCTTCCCCTCGTTCAACACTGCGCCCGATGTCAGTGACGTGCACATGACCAGCTATTACGGCCAGGCCATCGTGCGACCGCTCAAGGGGCTGACCGTCACCGGCGGGGTGCGCGTCGACGACCAGCAGGTGTTCGGCAGCAAGACCAGCCTGGGCGGCAATATCGCCTATACGCCCAATGACGGCGATACCGTGATCCGCGCGACCTATGCCGAGGGTTTCCGCGCCCCGGCGCTCAGCGAGCAACTCGCCGCATTCGGCAATCCCGATCTGCGCCCCGAAACAGCGCGCAGCTATGATGCGGGGATCGAACAGTCGCTGATCGACGGCAAGCTCCGCGCGCAGGCGACCTGGTTCCGCCGCAATACCGAGGACCTTATCGTCTTTTCTTCGGCGACGTTCAGCCTCGAGAATATTGCGGCGGCGCGGGCGCAAGGCGTGGAGCTTGGCCTGTGGATGCAGCCGGTGCCCAATTTCACCGTGCAGGCACAGTACAGCCTGGTCGATACCGAGAACCGCTCGCGCGAAGCGGACTTTTCGGGCCGGGTCAATTTCGGAAACCGGCTCGCGCGGCGCGCCAAGGACAGCGCCTCGGTGCTTGTCGACTGGAAATCCCCCTGGGGGCCGGCGCTGGGCGCGACCTTCCTGATGGTCGGCGACACGTTCGACGATGTCGCCAACACCGTGCGGCTCGACAGCTATGTCCGCGTCGATCTGCGCGCTAGCTGGAGCATCTCGGACAATCTGGAAGTCTATGGCCGGGTCGAAAACCTGTTTGACGAGGCGTACCAGACCGCGTTCAATTATGGCGTGCCCGGACGTGCGGGCTATGCGGGGGTCAGGTTGAAGATGTGATGTCAAGGGTTCTCCCCCCTTTCTCCGTTTGTCCCGAGCGAAGTCGAGGGACGTGCGCGCATCGGTTGTGCAAGGTCCCTCGACACGCTCGGGACAAACGGTTGGGGGTGGGCGCTTTGTTGCTCGCCATGTGCAGCATCCTCACCGCCTGCTCGCTGGGCAAGGCCGCGACACCCGCACCACTCGAACCTCCGGTTCGGGCGATGCGGGTCGTGAGCCTCGATTATTGCGCGGATCAATATGTGCTGAAACTTCTCGGACGGGAGCGCATTCTCGCGCTCTCGCCCGATGCCACGCGCGATTTCTCGTATATGCGCGAGACGGCAAAAGGCATGCCCAAGGTTGCCCCGCGCGCCGAGGACGTGCTGGTGCTCAAGCCCGATCTGGTCGTGCGCAGCTATGGTGGCGGTGCGGACGCGGGTGCGTTCTTCGCGCGCGCCGGGGTGCCGGTGTTGCAGCTGGGCTATGCCGAGGATTTGGCGGGCGTGCGGCGCGTGCTGATCGAGACCGCCGGACAGCTGGGCGAGCGGGCGCGGGGCGAGCGGATCGCCCGCGAGATGGATGCGCGGGTGGCTGCACTTAGACACCCATATCCGTTTGTCCCGAGCGAAGTCGAGGGACGTGATCGCCCAGGGTTGCGCGCAGGTCCCTCGACTTCGCTCGGGAACGCGGAGAGGATGAATAAAAAAGGCGGCCCAACCCTGCTCTATGCCACCCCCGGCGGGGTCACCACCGGACCCGGATCGCTGATCCATGAACTCATCGAACTCGCCGGATACCGCAATTTCCAGACCGAGCCCGGCTGGCAACCGCTGCCGCTCGAGCGGCTGGCCTATGAAAAGCCTGATCGCGTCGCGGTCGCCTGGTTCGGACGGCGCGACTACAATCCCGATCAGTGGAGTGCGGCACGGCATCCGTTGATGCGCACGGCGAGCGAACATCCAATCATCGGGCTTGAAGGCGCATGGACCGCGTGCGGCGGCTGGTTCGTGCTCGACGCCGCCGAGGCGATGGCGCGGGCCAGAGGCGCACAGCTATGACCCGCACACGCTGGCTGATCCCAGGACTGGTCGTCGGGATCGTGATCGCGCTGGTCGCGGCCTGTCTGCTTGGATCTGTCCCGCTGCCGCCCGCGCGCATGGCGGCGGCTTTGCTGGGCATGGGCGAGCCGGGCGACATGCTCGTCGTGTGGCAGGTACGGCTGCCGCGGGCGCTCGCGGCGCTGGTCGCAGGCGGCGCATTGGGGCTGAGCGGCGCGGCGCTGCAAGGCCTGCTCCGCAATCCGCTGGCAGAGCCCGGCGTGCTCGGCGTTTCCGCGATGGCGGCGCTGTTTGCGACCGTGGCGCTGTTTTACGGGCTTGCAGCCCTCATGCCGTTCGCGCTGCCGCTGGCGGCGATTGCCGGCGCGCTGGCGGCGACCGCGATCATCGCCTGGGCGGCGCCGCGTACCCGGTCGGTGGTGACGCTGATTCTGGTCGGGGTCGGCATTTCCAGCTTCTCGGGGGCGATCATGTCGCTGCTGATGAACCTTGCTCCCAACCCGTTCACGCTGGCCGATATGGTCACCTGGATGATGGGGTCGGTCGCCAATCGCAGCCTCGATGATCTCGCGCTCAGCGCCCCGTTCATTGCTGCCGGGGCAGCGCTGCTGATAGCGGCGCGGCGCGGGCTGACAGCACTGGCGCTGGGTGAGGAAGCGGCGGCCGGCGTCGGGCTTGATGTCGCGCGCCAGCGGATGCTGGTCGTGCTCGGCGCAGGGCTGGCGACCGGCGGCGCAGTGGCGCTGGCGGGCGCGATCGGCTTTGTCGGCATTGTCGCGCCGCATCTGGTGCGCCCCTGGGTCGGGCACGATCCCGCGCGCGTGCTGGTGCCGAGCGCGCTGCTCTCCGGGCTGATCCTGATCCTCGCGGATATCACGGTGCGGATTATCCCCGGCGATACCGAGCTCAAACTCGGCGTGGTCGCCGCCTTGATCGGCGCGCCGGTGTTCGTGATGATCGCGATCCGGCGGGGAGCGGTACGATGAGCGAGGCGGGTCTGAACGTCACCGAGGCGAGCCTTTCGATCAGAGGAGCGAGCTTGCTCAATCAGGCTTCGCTGGCGCTGAATCCCGGCGAACTCGTGATTCTGCTCGGCCCCAATGGCGCGGGCAAGACCAGCCTGTTGCGCGTCGCGCTGGGCCTGGCGCGCGCCGATAGCGGCATGGCCACGCTGGCGGGACGAGACCCTGGCGTTCTGACCCCGACCGAGCGTGCGCGCGCTGTGACCTATCTCCCGCAGATGCGCGATCTCGCCTGGCCGATCCGGGTGCGCGATGTGGTCGCGCTTGGCCGCTTCGCTTATGGTGCGGCGCCTGCCAGGCTGGCCGAGGCGGACACCATTGCAGTCGCGCATGCGCTCGCGGCCTGCGATCTTCTGGCGCTGGCGAACCGCGCCACCGATACGCTGTCCGGCGGCGAACTGGCGCGGGTGCATATCGCCCGCGCGCTCGCCTCGCAGGCCCCGCTGATGGTCGCCGACGAGCCCGTCGCCTCGCTCGATCCGCGCCATCAGCATCAGGTGATGCGGCTGATCCGCAGCTTTGTCGATCGCGGCGGCGGTGCGCTGGTCGTGCTGCACGATCTCGATCTGGCCGCGCTGTTTGCCGATCGGCTGGTCTGGATGAGCGAAGGCCGCACGCTCGCCAGCGGTAGCGTCGCCGAGACGATGACCCCGCACTGGATCGAGGCGATTTATGGCATCCACGCCACTGTCACCCAGAGCGATGGCGCGATCCGGGTGCTGGTGGGCCGATAAGCGGCGTCAGTCGAGCCCCAGCTTGCGCAGCGCGCGATAGCCGTAGGATTTCACCAGATTGTTGACCGGATAGCGGCGCGGCGGCGAGGGGCGGAAGCCATATTTGCGCAGCACGCTGTTCATCGCATGCGCGTCGGTTTCGGCATAGCTCCACTCCGAACGCCAAGTGATCGACAGCGAGATCGAGGGCTTGTCGCCATTGCGCACATAATGCGGTGCCATCACCGGCACGAAGATCGCCTGGCCGGGTTCTAGCCGATAGTCGGTGCCGTGCGGCGCAAAGCCATCGTCCCAGGGCAGGTTGCGCGGGCCGCCGCCCGAATGATAGGCCTCATGCGCTTCCGGCGCGGCAAAGCGCGGGTCGCCTGCCGGGAACACCGTCATCGTCTTGGTGCCGCGCAGCTGCAGCAGGATGTTGTGCTCGGGATCGAAATGATAGGGCGTCATCGATCCGGGCGAAGAGACGAAGATGAAGCCTTCGGGCCGCAGCATGGCTCCGGTGGTCTTGTCGGTGACGTCGCGCAGCTCGGCGAGCAGGCTCATCAGAAGGTCGCGATAGGCGGGCACCTGCTCGATATTCTTGAGCACGCACCAGCTGTTGGCGCTGTCGATGCCGCGGATCGTCTCGCCGATGCTGAGGCCGGTCTTGGGCACGTCTTCGGGGCGGATGCCGATGGGCAGGTCGCCGCGATTATACTCGAGCGATTTCTCCGGCAACGCCTCGCCCAGTTGCGCGAGCGATTCCAGCTCCATCAGCGGATGCTGCAACAGCCCGTGGTTAAGGATATGCGCGGTTTCCGGATAGCACAGCGCGAAGCGTGCCTTGGCATCGTCGGTGAATACGCTCCCGGTGGTGGTCCGGGAAAAACCGGCGGGGTGCGGCTGGTCAGTCATCGTCATTCTCCATCGGAGAGGAAGGGGCAGGCGCCGGGGCGCTGGCCGCGCGGCGGCGGTCCATGAAGCGTTCGCCCTGGCGGAAGGCGGCAAACAGAGCAGGGCGGCCAAAGCCCCTGAGGCCGACCGAAACACGCGCGACATGCCGACGTTCGGCCCAGAGACTGTCGATCATCGGATGGCCTTCGGCGGCGCAGCTGTCCATCCAGGCGAGATCATGGTCGCGCAATATGTCGAGATTGTCGATCTGCAACAGCACGCCGGGCGAATAGCGCGCAAAATCCTCATCGAACGCGGTCTTGAACGAGAAGCCGCCCGGCGGGCTGAGGAAATTGACCAGCATCGCCAGCGGCTTGCCGTCGAGCCGCATTGCGATCAGGTGCAGCTTGCCCGCTTCATGCGCGCGGTGCGTCGCATCGAGGAACAGCGCACGCGTTTCGGGATGGTCGGCGAGCGCCGAGCCGTTGCGACCCTTCCAGCCCGCCTGTTCGAGCGCGAGAAACTCGGCCAGCCAGGCATCGAGCCCGGCATCGCCTGTACCCTGAACGGTCTCGACCGTACCGAGTTCGGCGAGCCGGTTGCGCAGACGTGCGATTTCCTTGCGCTTCTTCTTGCGCACCACCGCCTCGTAATAGGCCTGCCCTGCCATGGTGGTGGCGAGCATCGCGCGTTCTTCGGCGAGCACAATGTCGCATGCGCGGCGCTGATCGCGACAGAGCTGTTCGAGCGCCGCGAAGACCGGGCCGTCGGTGGCAATGCCGTGCAGATGGAGGAACAGCCCGGCGTCCATCCGACCGTCGAGATCCGAAAGCAGCGCCTGCCAGAAGCCGCGTTCGTGCCCCGGCTTCACCAGCGGCGTGCCGAGAAAGCAATTGGGATGCCGCCAGTTCTGGCCGTGCGGCACCGGCCATCGTCCGTAATAAGGTTCGCGCGCGATCGGCATCAGTCCGACGAGCTGGCCGTTATCGGTCAGCGCAGCGATCCGCGCGCGCTTGAGCGCATCGCAATGCTGGATCGCGGGAACAAGATAGTCCGGGGCATGAAAAAAATTGGGTTCGCTCGCGTGATCGGCGAGGCGGTGCCAGGCGGACAGGAACGCAGGATCGAGCCTCACAGGATCGAGCAGGGCGACTCGCAAGGCCGGAGCCGCCTGTGCGGCGCCGGGCGATCCAGCCATGACAAGGCCTTGATCCATGCCGTATTCGCGTTCCTGCATCAGCCTGCGACGATCGCGGCCCCCCGCAGATGCTATAGGCAGCGAATGCAAAACAACAGCTTAAGTGAAATGGTTAACCCGTTAAGCGCGCCGCTTCATCGGGGCGGCAGCCCAAGAAAAAGCCCCGCCAGGCGCGAAGCCAGCGGGGCCAGTTGTCGTTCAGATCGAAAGGCTATCGCATAGGTTAGCCCGCTGCAAGCGCCGCGAGCAACAAAAGTGCGACGATGTTGGTGATCTTGATCATCGGATTGACCGCCGGGCCCGCCGTATCCTTGTACGGATCGCCCACGGTATCGCCGGTCACCGCCGCCTTGTGCGCGTCCGATCCCTTGCCGCCATGGTGGCCGTCCTCGATATATTTCTTGGCATTGTCCCAGGCGCCGCCGCCGCTGGTCATCGACAGCGCGACGAACAGGCCGGAGACGATCACGCCGAGCAGCAGCGCGCCCAGCGCGGCAAAGCCGTTGGCCTGGCCCGCCACGGCAGTGATGACGAAATAGACCACGATCGGCGCCAGCACCGGCAGCAGCGAGGGGATGATCATCTCCTTGATCGCGGCCTTGGTGACGAGGTCGACAGTGCGGGCGTAGTTCGGCTTGGACGTACCCGCCATGATGCCGGGATTGGTGCGGAACTGCTCGCGCACTTCCTCGACCACCGATCCTGCCGCGCGGCCCACTGCGGTCATGCCCATCGCGCCAAACAGATAGGGCAGCAGCGCGCCGAGCAGCAGCCCGACGATGACGTACGGGTTGGACAGCGAGAAATCGACCGGTACGTCAGGGAAGAATTCCTTGAGGTCGGTCGTGTACGCGCCGAACAATACCAATGCGGCCAGGCCTGCCGAACCGATGGCATAACCCTTGGTCACCGCCTTGGTGGTGTTGCCCACCGCATCGAGCGCATCGGTCTTCTCGCGCACGCTGTCGTCCAGCCCTGCCATCTCGGCGATGCCACCGGCATTGTCGGTTACCGGGCCATAGGCATCGAGCGCCACGACCATGCCCGCCAGTGCGAGCATCGCGGTTGCGGCAAAGGCGATGCCGACGATCCCTGCCAGCTGATAGGCGATGATGACCGCGACGACGATCAGCAGCGTCGGCAGCGCGGTCGCCTCGAGGCTGATCGCCAGTCCCTGGATGACATTGGTGCCGTGCCCGGTTTCCGATGCCTTGGCGATCGACTGGACCGGGCGATAGTTGGTGCCGGTATAATATTCGGTAATCCAGATGATGAGCCCGGTCACGGCCAACCCGACCAGCATGGTGAGGTACAGGTCCATGCCGGTAAAGGTTTCCGGTCCCGCCGCATCGGCGGTCTTCATCGCATAGGCGGTGTTCATGCCGACCACGGCGTCGGTGACGAAATAGAGCAGGATCGCCGAAAGGATCGCCGTCACCGCAAAGCCCTTGTACATCGCGCCCATGATCGATCCGCCCGATCCCAGCCGGACGAAATAGGTGCCGATGATCGAGGTGATGACGCAGAGGCCACACAGGCCGAGCGGCAGGCCGACCAGCGGCAGCAGCGCGGCATCGTCGCCCGCCACCAGCAGCGCGATGGCGACCATGGTGACGCCGATGGTGACGACATAGGTTTCGAACAGGTCGGCGGCCATGCCGGCGCAATCGCCGACGTTGTCGCCCACGTTGTCCGCGATTACCGCAGGGTTGCGCGGATCGTCCTCGGGAATGCCTGCCTCGACCTTGCCGACCAGGTCCGCGCCGACATCCGCCGCCTTGGTGAATATGCCGCCGCCCAGACGCGCGAAGATCGAGATCAGCGACGCGCCGAAGGCGAGGGCAACGAGGCCGTTGACGATGTTGCGGTCCTCGGGATCGCTCAGGCCATGGCCCGCTATGGCATAGAGATAATAGAAATAGCCTGCGGTCGCGAGCAGGCCGAGGCCCGCCACCAGCATTCCGGTGATCGCACCCGCGCGAAAGGCGAGGGTGAGGCCCGCCTGAAGCGAGGTGCTCGCCGCCTGTGCGGTGCGCATGTTGGCGCGCACCGAGATGTTCATGCCGATATAGCCCGCCACGCCCGAAAGCACCGCGCCAAGCACGAAGCCGATGGCGGAGACGGGGTTGCCGAACTTGTCGAGAAGCGCCCAGACCAGCACCAGCATCACGATGCCGACAATGGCGATGGTACGATATTGACGTCCGAGATAGGCCTGCGCGCCCTCCTGGATCGCCGCGCCAATCTCCTGCATCCTCGCGTTGCCGGGCGATTGGCTCAAAACCTGTCTGCTGGTGAAAATGCCATAAAGGACTGCGACCACCCCGCAAAGGATGGCAATCAAGACCACGTTCATGCGTCGCTCTCCCAAAAAGCGATGGCCTCTCGGCCGAACAGGCGATCACCGCGCCCTTGATGAACGTCAGCGTCCCCCGCGCATAGGTATAAGCGGGTGTTGCAATCGTGCAACTTAATAAAGTTAGGAGGTGGCTGGCCTCTCAGCCGTGCAGCCAGCCCAGTTTTTCGGGGTTTTCGACCGGCATGCCGTTCCAGGTCAGGGTGAGCCCTTCGCCCTCGGCAAAGCCGCCGATGCGCGTGGCGGGAACCGACAGATGCGCTTCGGCGTCGGCGGCGAACAGCAGTTGATAGTCGTCGCCGCCGGAGGCAGCGGCGAGCGCGGCGGCCTGGTCGCTGCCGATCGTGGCGACGAAATCGGGCGAGAGCGGGACCTGCGCCAGGTCGATTCGCACGGCCAGGCCCGAGGCCCGCGCCATGCGCGCGGCATCGATCAGCAGCCCGTCGGACACGTCCATCATCGCACGCGCGACCTGGGCGAGCAGGGGGCCATCAGCAAGCCGTGCCTGCGGCCTGCGATAGGCGGTGACGAGCGATGCCGGTTCGGTCTTGCCCGCCTGGAGCAGGCTCAACCCAGCCCAGCCATCGCCGATGGTGCCGGTCACGAACAGCCCGTCGCTGACCAGCGCCCCCGCGCGCGACGGCGGGACGGGGACCGAGGGCAGGCCGATCGCGGTCAGCGACAGCACGCGCGCCTGGCTCGCAGGCACGCTGACGGTATCGCCACCGATCAGCGCCAGGCCATGATGGTCGAGCGCGGCCTTGAGACCCTCGGCAAACGCCGCGTCCCACCCCGCATCGCGCGACAGGCTGTGCCCGGTGAGGCAGGCGAGCGGGGTCGCCCCCTTGGCGGCAAGGTCCGAGGCGTTCACCGCGACCAGCTTCCACGCGATATCCGCCGGCGGATCGTCGGGCAGGAAATGCACGCCCTCGACCAGCATGTCCTTGGTCAGCACCATCGCCTGCTTGCCGATGGTGAGCACCGCCGCATCGTCATCGAGCCCGCGCGCGGCCGGATCGGTGGCGATGGTGCGGAGCAGGTCGATAAAACCGGGTTCGGTGGTCATGCGGACTTGGCCCTTGTACCTTACGTTCGGGGCAAACAGACGGGTGGTGCGGCTCGGCTCGAGCTTATCCCGTTTGTCCCGAGCGAAGTCGAGGGACGTTTGCGCGACCTGGCGTCAATTAACGCCGCACATCCTTGGCAATCCCGTCGAGCAGGCCATTGGCGAAGCGCGTGTCCTTGGCGTCGAAGAACGCGTGCGCGACGTCGAGATATTCGTTGATGACGCTGCCGACCGGCACGTCGGGCCGCGCGAGCAGCTCGTACGTCCCGGCGCGCAGGATCTGGTGCAGCGTGCGGTCGATGCGACCCAGCGACCAGCCCTCGGCCAGCTTGCCCTCGATCAGGCCGTCGATCTCTTCCAGCCGCGCCGCCGTACCCTTCACGATATCGTCGAAGAACGCGACATCGGCCTCGGCGTACTGCTCGTCCTCGATTTCCGCGCCAAGCCGGTGCTGGTGGAATTCGTGGAGCAGCTGCGCGACCGGGGTCTTTTCCATCGTGTGCTGGTAGAGCGCCTGGACGGCGGCAAGCCGTGCGGCGGAGCGGGAGCGGGATTTCTCGTTCATATCGTTTCCATCAGGTCAGCCGGCGCCGGACGCTCTCGGCATGGGCGGGCAGGCCCTCCATCTCGGCGAGCGCGACCGCAGCGGGACCGATCGCGGCAAGGCTGGCGGGGTCGAGCTGGATGAAGCTGGTACGCTTCATGAAGTCGAGGACCGAAAGCCCGGAGGAAAAGCGCGCGCGCCGTCCGGTGGGCAGCACATGGTTGGGTCCGGCGACATAATCGCCCACCGCCTCGGGCGTGTGCCGACCGAGGAACACGGACCCTGCGTGCCGCACCTTGGCGAACAGCGCTTGCGGATCGTCGACCGCGAGCTCGAGATGCTCGGCGGCGAGCCGGTTGACCAGCGGCATCGCGTCTTCGAGGCTGTCGACCACGATGATCGCGCCATTGTCTTCCCACGCCTTGGTCGCGACCTTGCGCGTCGAGAGCGCGGCGAGCTGCACGCCGACGGTGTCCGCGACAATATCGGCAAAGCCCGCGTCATCGGTGAACAGGATCGACTGGCTGGTCGGGTCATGCTCCGACTGGCTGAGCAGATCGGCGGCGATCCATTCGGGATCGTTCTTGCAATCGGCGACGACCACGATTTCGGACGGCCCCGCGACCATGTCGATGCCGACCACGCCATAGAGCTGGCGCTTGGCTTCGGCGACCCAGGCATTGCCGGGGCCGGTGATGACATCGACCGCGCGGATTTTCTGCGTGCCATAAGCGAGCGCGGCGACCGCATGCGCGCCGCCGATGCGCCAGATCTCGTCCACCCCGGCGAGATGCGCGGCGGCGAGCACCAGCGGATTGACCTGGCCCTTGGGCGTCGGCGTCACCACGACCAGCCGCTCGACCCCGGCGACCTTGGCGGGAATGGCGTTCATCAGCAGCGAGGAGGGATAGGCCGCACGACCGCCGGGCACGTACAGCCCCGCCGCATCGACCGCGCTCCACCGCGCGCCGAGGCGCACGCCCGCTGCGTCGGTATAATCGCGATCCTCGGGCAGCTGCGCCTCGTGATAGGCGCGGATGCGGTTCGCGGCGAGATCGAGCGCGGCGCGAAGGTCGTCCGACAGCGCGGCATAGGCCTCGGCGCACGCGTCCTTGCCGATGCTCCAGCCATTGCCGTCGAGGCTATGGTCGTCGAAGCGCGCGGTATAGTCGGCCAGCGCCGCGTCGCCGCGCGCCTTCACATCGGCGATGATCGCGGCGACGTCGCGGTTGACCTCGATATCGCTCTCGCGCCGACCGCGCACCAGCCTGTCGAACGTCTGGGCGAAATCCTTGTCGCGTGTGGAAAGACGAAGCGTCATGCGGCCTGCCTGCGTTCTGCGGCCAGATCGCGGAAGGCGGACATCAGCGGACCCAATCGGGCATGGTCCTTTTTCAGCGCGGCGCGGTTGACGATGAGCCGGGCCGAGACCTGGGTGATGACTTCGGTTTCCACGAGGCCATTGTCCTTCAATGTGCGTCCCGACTCCACCAGATCGACGATCCGCCGCGACAGGCCGAGCGAGGGCGCGAGTTCCATCGCGCCATTCAGCTTGACGCATTCCGCCTGCACGCCCTGCCGCTCGAAATAGCGGCGAGTGATATTGGGATATTTGGTTGCGACGCGGATATGCGAGGGGCGCGGCTGGTTGCTCGCGGCTTCCTCTGCAGGCTCTGCGACCGACAGGCGGCAATGGCCGAAATTGAGATCGACCGGCGCATACAGGTCCGAATAATCGAACTCGTCGATCACGTCCGATCCGACAATGCCGATCTGCGCCGCGCCATGCGCGACGAAGGTCGCGACATCGAAGGCGCGCACGCGGATGATGTCCATGTCCGCGCGGTTGGTGCCGAAACGCAGCGACCGGTTCTTCGGATCGTGAAATTCTGCCGAGGGCATGATACCCACCCGTTCGAGCACGGGCAGGGCATCGTCGAGGATGCGCCCCTTGGGCACGGCAAAGATCAGCGTATCGGCCATGGCCGCGGCATGTAGGGCCAAGCAGGGCAAAGGGCAATATGAACCGGACAGAGGAAATCATCAGCGGCATCGCCTTTCAGGCCGAACATGTCGAACAGAACGGCGCGCCCGCCACCGCCCGGCTGTGCCGCGCGCAGATTGCGCTGATGCAGGGAGACAGCGCCTGCGGTCGCCGGATCGCTGCCTGGCCGGGCCATGTGCTGACCGATGCGATGCCGCTCAGGTTCACCGGCGGGCTGCACCATCTGTTCCGCAAGGGGGAGGTGCCCGAACTGGGGCCGGTCTATGCGGGAGAAGTGACCGAACAGTGCGCTGTGGATGCGATCGTCGCGGCGGTCGTGGATCGCCACGATGCCGAATTGCTCCCTTGGTTCGATGGCCCGCCGCAGACCAACGAGGCGGGGCGCTCGGCAAGCTTTGTCGCGGCGCTGCACTGGCTGGCGAGCCGCACCACGGACCGGTTCGAGTTGAACGAGATCGGGTCAAGCGCGGGGATGAACCTGCTGATCGACCGTTATGGTTACGATCTGGGCGGCGTTCGCTCCGGCCCGGCGGATGCGCCCTGCGTGATCGCGCCCGAATGGCAGGGCCCGCCGCCGCCCGATACGCCTTTCCGCATCGAGGCGGTGCGCGGCTGCGACCTCAACCCCATCGACGTGCGCGTGCGCGCCGCTGCCGACCGGCTGATGGCCTATATCTGGCCCGAGGCCGAAGCCCGCTTCGCGCGGATGGAGGCAGGGATCGCGATGATCCGTGAGCGCGGCGTCGATCTCGTCCAGGCCGATGCCGCCGACTGGATCGCCGCGCGTCTCGCCGAGCCGCAAGAAGCGGGCGTCACCCGCGTGCTGATGCACTCGATCGTCTGGCAATATATCCCGGAGGGTCGCCAGGCGATGATCGAAGCCGCGATGGCCGAGGCGGGAGCGAAAGCGACGTCCGAGCGCCCGCTGGCATGGGTTTCGCTGGAAACCAACCGTGCGACCTTTCGGCACGAACTGAAGGTGCGGTTCTGGCCGGGGGGCGGGGAGGCGCAGTTGCTCGGCGAAGCGCAGGCGCATGGGGTCTGGGTGCGGTGGTTGGGGTGAGGGGGCGGAGGGGTTGTGCGGAAATTGGGGTCGAATTCATATCTAGCCTGTGATCAGACTTGAGAGGCGAGCCGCTACTCATCAAAGCCGAGTGAAGCAGTGGTGATGACCTACATGTTCAAAGCTCTTTGCCGAGAAATAATGCTTCGTTGAGTTGCTGACCGGACGGTAAGTTGCTGTCCGTAATAATTTTCAACAGGGAATTGCGTAGCAGAACGAAGGTTCGAAGCAGGTGCTCGACGTCGGAGTTCCGCGAAGTATGTGCGGCAACGGAGCGGGCGTCGTATAGCTCTCTCACCTCATTGAACATTGCTAGCCGATCTGGGCCAGGCGCTGCGAGAAATGTCGCCAAGTTTGAAGCGATCCTGAAGCGAATTTCACTGCGACTTCCCTGCGCGAAAAGTTCTTCCAGCGCGCCCCAAGCCAGAAGCAAAGCGGATGAAGTGCGTCCATTGACAGTACAGGCATCGAGAGCTTCCAAGGCACCTGCAAGTCTGCGGTCCTTGTTCATCAATTCGGCCGTTCTAGGCCAAACTGATTTAACCCAGCCTAACTCGTCCTCACGGATCTCCGCGAGCTCAGAGGTTCCGACAGAAACAATGCGCCCCTCGACTTCGACGGGCCGCAGCAGCGGCTCACGCCCGTGTATCGCAGCCACACTGAAAGCCTGGTCAGAGAAAACGGGCATTATGAGGTACGCGTAGCGCGCAAGCCTCAAGAGTGAGGCTATCAGCCGCGCAATTTGCTCGGCGTCAAAACCAGCCGGAAATTTTTGTCGGAGAGGGACCGATATCTCGACTTCGATGTCCCAGGCGAACCCCCCTTTGGCTAAGCGCAAGGGTCCGGGGTGGGCTTGCCCGGGAGCGGCGCGCTGAAAAGCCATCATCGGTGCCGCGAAAAGGTGCGCATATGCTGACCTTAACATCACACCATGCCCCAGATCGAATGGCTGTCCATTGTATCGGACCTGTGAAAGGCCCGCAAAGATGTGAGTGTCAGGTACGGGTTCAATCATTCAGAATAGTCTAAACCAAACTCACAAACTCACAAATCGCTGAATAACACAGGATGGTATGTTTATCATCAAATGGACCGCATGCGCAAAAAACTGGATAGCTCCTAATTGCAAACCACGTGGACGTCGCTTGCCAACGGTGAGCGTTGCACTGTTCAAAAAACGACCAACCTCCGCTCAGCCTGAGCTTGTCGAAGGCCCCGCGCCCAAGCGTCCGGCATCAACCGTTCTCCGGCGAAAGCCGGAGTCCAGGGCGGTCTGGTGCCATCTCGCTTCTGGATTCCGGCTTTCGCCGGAAAGCGGCGGAGGGGGGGCAACCGGTTGCGCGGGGCCTTCGACAGGCTCAGGCTGAGCGGGGTTGGGTTATTGGGTGTGGGCCTGTAACCCCGGTGCCTGCTGGGGCCAAAGGCTGGGTTGGATGGCCCGGGCGAGTCCGGTTGCGTCGTCTGCCGGAGCCTTGCCATGCACCCCCATCTATTGCGTCGCCACCCACCAGATCGTGCCGGCCGGATCGCGGAAGCCGCCGCGCAGGTCGTCGTCATCGGCTTTGCGCTCGGGTTCGCGCACCACCTCGGCGCCGGCGGCCAGCGCGCGGTCGTAGACAGCTTGCGCGTCGGGCACGTACAAGTGCAGGTGCACCTCGCCCGAGCGATATTCGGTCGCGCCGCCGCCGACCATGACGATGCTGTCGTCGATCCGCAATTCGGCGTGCATCAGCGATCCGTCGGGTCTGTCGAAGCGCCGCTCGACGCTCGCGCCGAACACCGTGGCGAGAAAGGCGATCAGCGCGTCCGGATCGGCACAGATCAGATAGGGGCTGAGGCTGGGATAGGTGGCGGGCTTCCAGTCGGGCATGGCGTGGCTCCCTTGCGCTGGGGCCAGTTTACACGTCCACCGCCCCGCGCGCCATAGACAGGCGCGGCTGTCACCATAAAGACGCCGATGCGCGCTAGTCGGCAATCTCAGGAATGCGATGAACTTTCATCGCGCTGCCATGAGGATGTCGTAGACCGATGAACAGCCTGCCACCCGCAGCGCAGTTTTCGCCCGATGCCCTGGCGCTGCGCGATCCCGATGCGGCGCTGTTCGTGGATCGCTTGCAGGCGCTGGGCAGCCGCGCGCTCATCGCCAATATCGAGGCCGAGGCGTTTGTCGAACAGGCGGACGGTCACACGCTGCCGGTGCTCGTCACCGATGGCGCGATCGGCACCAGCTATGTCGCCGCCCCGCACAGCGCCTATGCGCTCTATCCGCGCGCCGAGCTCGACCTGGTCGATATGGGCTCGATGCGCGGGCCTGCCACCCTCGCCATTGCGGCGGCAGACGGTATGCTGCGCGCGCTCGCCATCAACCGCGCCGTGCAGATCGACAACTGGTTGCTTTCTACCTGCCTGCACGGAGACTGGAACGGCGAGGGACTGACCGATCTGCGGCAGCGACTGGCGACGCGTTATCCCGGCCATTATCTGCTGATCCGCTCGGTCGATGAATGGTCGTGCCCCGAGCTGACCGCAGCGCTGCGCGCCGATGGCTGGCTGCTGCTGCCCTGCCGCCAGATCTGGGTGACCGATGACCTGCAGCGCGACTGGGCGGTGCGCAAGAGCGTGAAGAATGACGGGCGCAAGCTGGCGCAATCGGGTCTGGCGATCGAGGATGTCACCGTGCTGGGCAACGCCGATGCTGCGCGGGTCGCAGAGCTTTACGCGATGCTCTACATCGCCAAATACTCCGCGCTAAACCCGCAATATGGCCCGCGCTGGATGCAGCTGGCGGTCGAATGCGGGCTGTTCCATCTGCGGGTCGCGCGGGATGCCAGCGGGCAGATCATGGCGGCGGTGGGGATTGTTGCACGCGGCGGCATCGCGACCAATCCGATGATGGGATATGATATGGGGCGTCCGCAGTCGGACGGCCTGTATCGCATCGCATCCTGGCTGGTCGGCGATTTCGCGCTGCGCCATGGCCTGAGGCTGCACGGATCGGCCGGCGCAGGGCATTTCAAGCAGCAGCGCGGCGCGCGCAGCGAGATCGATTACATGGCGATCCATGCAGCGCACCTGCCTGCTACCCGCCGCTGGCCGCTCAAGGGCATCGCCGCCGCGCTCGAAACGCTGGCGGTGCCGCAGCTCAAGCGGCGGATGCTCTAGTCGGCGAGGAAGTCTTCCATCGCCGCGATCAGCGTTTCGGGCGATTCCCAGGGCACGAAATGGCCGCCGGGCGCTTTTATCAGCTTGAGATCGGGCACCAGCGTTTCGATGCCGTCGAGCAGCGAGGGGCGCAGGGCGTAATCGTCCATCGCCCAGTAGAGCAATGTCGGCTGCGTCACCGGCGGGAAGGGGCGCGAGAGATAGGCGGGGCGCTCGACCTCTCCATTCACCGGGGGCACGATCAGCGGGCTGGCGCGATACCAGTTGACCATCGCGGTAAAGGCGCCCGGGGTCTGCCATTGTGCAAGGTAGATCGCGCGCTCCTCGGGCGTGATGTGCACCGCGGCGCTCGGCTCGGCAAAGCGCGAATCGAAATAGGCGTCCCAGCCCATGGCGCGCACCTTGGTCTCGAAATCGGGCTGCCGCATCTCGGTGATATACTGCGCGGACATGCGCTGGTCGGGATCGTCGAACAGCGCCTTCTGATAGGTGAACGGGTGCGCGGCATTGGCCATGATCAGCCGCGTGATGCGATCCGGGTGGTTGAGCGCTGCCATCCAGGCGATCGCGCCGCCCCAGTCGTGGCCTACCAGCGTGAACGTATCGATGCTCAGATGATCGGCCAGCGCCATCAGATCGGCTACCATGTGCTTGGGCTGGTAGTTCTCGACCCCTTCGGGCTTGGAAGAGTTGCAGAAGCCGCGCTGGTCGGGCGCGATGAGCCGGTAGCGGTCCTGGAAGTGCCGCATGACATAGCGCCAGGTGCGGTGCGATTCGGGAAAGCCGTGGAGCAGGATCAGCGGCGGGGCGTCCTCGGGCCCAGTGATGGCGACATCGAGCTCGACCCCGGTCGGCAGCGCGATGCGGGTGAGGGGCAAGTCGGTCATGCGGCGGCTCTCCGTTTTTTGTCTGCGCGCCAACCTTAAGCAATCGCTTAAATCTCGTCACCCCCGCACAGGCGGGGGTCCCGCTTGTTCCTGACCCGGCAGCAGGAAAGCGGGATTCCCGCGTTCACGGGAATGACGGGAAATTCAAGGAAATGGCGGCTAGGTCCGACCCCTGGTCAGCGGCACTTCGGGAATGGGGATGAATTCCTGTTCGTCGCCAGGCACCTTGGGGAAGGCGCCTCGGTTCCAGCGCTCTGCCGCATCGCGGATGCGCTCGTTCGATGAGCCGACGAAATTCCACCAGATATGCCGTTCCGAGGCGAAATCCGCGCCGCCCAGCAGCATCGCGCGTCCGCCGCCGATGCTCTCCAGCTTGGGCTTCGCTCCCGGCGCGATCAGGTAGAGCAGATAGGGTTCGAGCGGTAGGCCATCGATTGCGGCGTCCCCCTGAACCAGCATCACCGCACGCTCGTCCGCCTCGCTGTCGATCGGGATGGCGCCGCCCGGTTGCAGCACGATGTCCGCATAAATGGTCGGGCTGTGGCAGGTGGTTTGTGCGGTCGCGCCCCAGAGCGAGCCCATAATGACACGCGCGCTGGCCTTGCCGTCGTCGATCATCGGCAGCGCGTCGCAGCCGATATTTTCGAACGCCGGCTCTGCATCTTCCAGCGCATCGGGCAGCGCCAGCCAGGTCTGCATGCCGAACAGCTTCGCACCCGTCGCCATTTCGCTCGCCGGGCTACGCTCCGAATGGACGATGCCGCGCCCGGCGGTCATCAGGTTCACCTCGCCGGGATGGATGGTCTGGAAGGTGCCAAGCGAATCGCGATGGTCGATGCCGCCGGTGAACAGATAGGTGACCGTGGCCAGCCCGATATGCGGATGCGGGCGGACGCCGAGATCGCGCCCGATATCGAGCTGGGCCGGGCCGAACTCGTCGACGAAGATGAACGGCCCCACCATCGCGCGCTTCTTCTGCGGCAGCGCGCGGCGCACGGTAAAGCCGCCCAGATCATGGCTGGTGGGGAGGAGGGTGAGGGCGAGGGGGCTGGTCATGCCTCGCCCGGCGCGCGCGCCTTGATCGCCAGCGCATGCACCTTCTGACCCGGCAGATCGCCGAGCGCGCTGTTGACCATGCGCTGGCGTTCGAGCCGCGACTTGCCCTGGAATGCAGCGCTCTCGATCTCGACCGTGAAGTGCGATTCGCCGCTGCCGTCATCGCCCATATGGCCGCTGTGCTTGGCGCTGTCGTTGATCACGTCTAGCCGGACGGGCGAGAGCGCCGCCGTCAGCCGGGTTTCGATTTCGCTGGCCATCGGCCCCTTGGTTTTCGTCGTCATGCGCACCTATATAGGCCGCTCTCCGCCCATTGGCGAGGCGGTGCACTCATGGGATTGGCAGCAGGTTTTGGCAGATAGCGGCAACTCGAGCCAGGATGGCGGCAGCGCGCGGCGGCGCACCCGGTTTCATGGCCGGGTCGAAGGGACAGGCAGGCGCTGCGATTGGGCCGGGTGCCAGGAAGATGGCGAATTTCGCGCGCCCCCTGCAGAGGAATCGCGTCACGGATCGCGCTTCGACGGGCCGGGCCGCTATCGCTGGTTCTGCCTCGACCACATCCGCGAATTCAACGAACGCTACAATTTCTTCGCCGGGATGAGCGCCGAGGAGATCTACGAGGCGCAGCGGCCGACTGCGGGATGGGACCGCGAGACTCGCGCCTTTGCGGCGGGTGCGGGCCAGACCCCGCGCTGGGGCGACTTTGCCGATCCTCTCGATGCCATCGGCGCGCGTTTCCGCCAGAATATGGCCGACCGCGCCCGCGCTGCGGCAGGCACTGCCCGGGCGCAGCAGCGCGGATTGTCGTCGGCCGACCAGAATGCGCTGAAGACGCTAGGGCTTGGCGCGGATGCGACGCGCGCGACGATCCGCAAGGCCTATTCGCAGCTGGTGCGTACCTATCACCCGGATCGCAATGGCGGTGACCGCAGCCACGAGAAAGCCTTGCAGGAGGTCATCGCCGCCTATACGCACTTGCGCAAACTTGCCGCCTTCGCCTGATTGGGTGGAGCGCCCCTTCGACGACTCAGACCACCGGATAACGCCATGACCGATATTTCGAACACCCAGCCCGACAGCCGCGATGGCACTCTGCTCGATGCGCCCGACAAGATGGTCAATGCGCGCGAGGTGTTCGGCGTCGATATCGACATGCAGGTTCCCGCGTTCAGCGAGGCCGACGAGCGCGTGCCCGATCTGGACCCCAGCTATGTGTTCGACCCTGAAACCACGCTCGCAGTGCTGGCAGGGTTCGCGCATAATCGCCGCGTGATGGTGCAGGGCTATCACGGCACCGGCAAATCGACGCATATCGAGCAGATCGCCGCGCGCCTCAACTGGCCGTGCATCCGCATCAACCTCGATGCGCATATCAGCCGTATCGATCTGGTCGGGCGCGATGCCATCGTGCTGCGCGATGGCAAGCAGGTCACCGAATTCCGCGAAGGCCTGCTCCCCTGGGCGCTGCAGACACCGACCGCTCTGGTGTTCGACGAATATGATGCGGGCCGCCCCGACGTGATGTTCGTGATCCAGCGGGTGCTGGAGACCGAGGGCAAGCTGACGCTGCTCGACCAGAACCGGGTGATCCGCCCCAACCCCTATTTCCGCCTGTTCGCCACCGCGAACACCGTGGGCCTGGGCGATACCAGCGGGCTGTATCACGGCACGCAGCAGATCAACCAGGGCCAGATGGACCGCTGGAACATCGTTTGCACGCTGAACTATCTGCCTGCAGAGACCGAGGCCAAGGTCGTGCTCGCCAAGGTCGGCGAGACCGATCCCAAGGTGGTCAAGAACATGGTCAAGGTGGCGGACCTCACCCGTCAGGGCTTCATCAACGGCGACATCTCGACCGTGATGAGCCCGCGCACGGTGATCAGCTGGGCCCAGAATGCCGCGATCTTCCACAATATCGGCTTCGCGTTCCGCCTGTCGTTCCTCAACAAGTGCGACGAGGCCGAACGGATGCTGGTCGCGGAATATTACCAGCGCGTGTTCGGCGAGGACCTGCCGGAGAGCATCGTCGGCCGGGGGTGAGCAAACGGGGAAGCCATGGACAAGGCGACGGCGATTGCACAACTAAAAGCGCACGAGGCCGAATTGCGCGGGCTTGGCGTGGAGCGATTGTCACTTTTCGGCTCGACTGCGCGTGGCGAGGAGGGGCCTGACTCGGATATCGACCTCGCAGCGCGTTTTGCGCCGGAGGCCATGATCGATGGTTTGGAATTTGTTGCCATCAACGACCGCATAGAAGCGATTTTGCGGACCAGAGTGGATCTCGTTGCCGAGCCTGCGAGAAAGGCGCGAATGCAGCAGAACATCGACCGGGATCGTATTCGTGTCTTCTGATCGCGAGCAGCAGCGCCTGAGAGATATCATCGAGAATGGCGAAGCGGCGCAGGCTTATCTCGCCGACCTTACGGTGGTTGAGTTTGCGCGAAACCAGATGCTTATCGATGCAGTCGAGCGCTGCCTGCAAAGAATTACGGAAGCCGTTGTGAAGATTGGTGAGGAGCGGTTTACCGTAGTTGCGCCAGACGTGTCGTTTCATCAAATAAGGGGCCTCGGCAATCGACTCAGGCACGAATACGACACCCTTGATGAGGCGGTAGTCTACAATACCGTGCACAAGAGTTTGCCTGTTTTGCTCGCCCGCTGTCGCGCGGCTCTTGCTGAGTGACGGGGCTCTCGCACTCGCTGTCATAATCGGCTAATACACCTTCCGTGTTCAAGAAGATGCGATTCGGATCGGGGCGGTTTGGGGCAGGCGGGGCGTCTGCTGCCGATGCTTCATGGCCGCCGCCGGGGCTGGGCGAGGCGCGTAACCCCTGGGCTGAGCCTGAAGATTTCACGCCGATCGCGCCCGACCCGGTCAGGCCGCCGCGCACGCGCTGGTGGTGGGCCAAACGGGGGCTGGCTGCCCTGTTCGTGCTGTTCCTGATCCTGCTCGCCTGGCTGGCGATTACCGCGCCCTTGTCCAAGTCGCTCGAGCCGATCGCGCCGCCGGAGATCACGCTGCTCGCCGCCGATGGCACGCCGATCGCGCGCAGCGGGGCGGTGGTCGAGGAGCCGGTCGCGGTCGACAAGCTCCCGCCGCATGTGGTTGAAGCGTTTCTCGCGATCGAGGACCGGCGCTTCTACTCGCACTGGGGCATCGATCCGCGCGGCCTGGCGCGGGCGCTCTGGTCGAACATCACCGGCAGCAGCGTGCAGGGCGGCAGCACGATCACGCAGCAGCTCGCCAAAATCAGCTTCCTCACTCCCGAACGCAGCCTGACGCGCAAGCTGCGTGAGATGCTGATCGCCTTCTGGCTCGAGGCATGGCTCACCAAGGACGAGATCCTGGGGCGCTACCTGTCCAACGCCTATTTCGGCGACAATGTGTACGGCCTGCGCGCCGCTTCGCTGCACTATTTCTATCGCCAGCCCGAAAAGCTGAAGCCCGAACAGGCGATCCTGCTGGCAGGGCTGGTCCAGGCACCCTCGCGCTTTGCCCCGACGCGCAACTGGCAGGGGGCAAGCCGACGCGCCGCCATGGTGCGCGCGGCGATGGTCGATGCGGGCTATCTGACCCAGAGGGAGGCCGACGCGCTGCCGCAGCCGCGGCTCGACGTGCATGAGCGACCCAAGCTCGCCAACGGCACCTATTTCGCCGACTGGGCGATGCCCCAGGCGCGGGCGCTCACAGAGATGTCGCACAGCCGCCTGACGCTGACGACGACGCTCGACGCCAGGCTGCAACGCGCCGCCGAGCGTATCGTCGCACGCTCCGGCCTCGGCAAGGCGCAGGTGGCGCTGGTGGCGATGCGCACCAATGGCGAGGTCGTGGCCATGGTCGGCGGCAAGAGCCACGCGCAATCGCCGTTCAACCGCGCCACCCAAGCCAAGCGCCAGCCGGGCTCCACCTTCAAGCTGTTCGTCTATCTCGCTGCGCTGGAAGCGGGAATGGAGCCGAATTCGGTAATCGAGGACAGCCCGATCACCACGGGCAGCTATCGTCCGCGCAACGCCGGTGACCGCTATCGTGGGGTCATCAGCCTGGAAGAGGCGTTTGTGCATTCGAGCAATGTCGCCGCCGTCCGGCTGTTCCAGAAGGTGGGCAGCGAAAAGGTGATCAAGCAGGCGACGCAGCTTGGCCTGAAGGGACCATTTGCGGAAGGCGACCCCAGCCTCGCGCTGGGCAGCGGCAGCGCGACTCTGCTCGAAATGACGGCCGCCTATGCCGGTATCGCGGGCAATCAATGGCCGGTCGAACCGCACGCGTTCAAGCGCGACGAGCAGGGCTGGTTCGAATGGCTGGTCGATGGGCCGGATCGCTATTCGTCGCGCGTGCACGAGCAGATGCAGGACATGCTGCGCGCCGCGGTCAATCGCGGCACCGGGCGCGCGGCCAGCCTCAACATCCCCAATTTCGGCAAGACAGGCACCAGCCAGGACAATCGCGATGCGCTGTTCATCGGCTATGCGGGTGACCTGGTCGTGGGCGTGTGGATCGGCAACGATGACAACAGCCCGATGCAGGGCATTCGCGGCGGCGGGCTGCCTGCGCGCATCTGGCGGCAGTTCATGGGCGAGGCAATCCCGGGAGCCGTGCCGCAGCGCCGCGCCGCGCCCGTCGCGCCGCCCGAGGAGGTCGACCCCGATCCGGTGATCGGTCCGCTGCTCGAAGGCGGGATAGAAGGCCAGGTCGGCGGCGCGAACGTGCGCGTCACCCCGGATGGACTCACCATTTCGGGCGATGTCGGCGGTGCGCCGGTCGAGGTGACGGTCGATGGCAATGGCGCGAATGTTCAGCGCCAGCGGCCGCCGCCATCCGATCCGCCGCAATAGCGCTGCGCCGGTCGCTTGACATACGCGGCGCGCCCCTTCAGCGATAGCGCATGACCAACCGCACTCCGCTTGATGACCTGAAGAACGTGCTGGCCGGGACCGCGCGGGCGATCGCCAGCCAGCCCGAGATCGAGGTGGCGTTCACCGCCGATCCGCCGTCGCAATCGGGCACCAAGCTGCGCGTGCCGATGCCGGGGCGCAAGCTGCCAGCCGATCAGGTCGCCGAGGCGCGCGGCTTTGCGGACCTCTATGCGCTGCGGCTGAAGCACCACAACCCTGCGCAGCACGCTGCCAATGCGCCGCGCGAGGCGGTAGCGCGAGCGGCCTTCGATGCGGTCGAGCAGGTACGGATCGAGGCGCTCGGCACGCGATCGATGCGCGGGCTGGGCGCGAATCTCGATGCGGCGCTGGAAATGCGCATGCGCTCGGACCCGATCAGCCGCGCGACGCGTGCCGACGAGGTGCCGATCTCGACCGCGCTCGGCCTGATCGTGCGCGAGCGGCTCACCGGCACGCCCATGCCTGCGGACAGCGTCGCGGGCGTCAACCTCGTGCGCGAATGGATCGAGAGCAAGGGCGGCGAGGATATCGAAAATCTCGCGCTGTCGCTCGACGACCAGGCCGGCTTTGCCGCGCTCGCCAACCGGCTGCTCGAACATCTGGAGCTCACCGAAGGCCAGATGGACGAGGAGGACAGCCAGGACGAGGGCGACGAGGACGATTCGTCCGAACAGGGCGAGCCCGAGGATCAGGAGGGCGAGCAGGACGGCACCGACCAGGGCCAGACCGAGGCGCGTGGGCAAGAACAGACCGGCGAGAACGAGGAAGGCGATTCCTCGGAGACCGAAGGCGAGATGGAGCAGGGGGACGATGGCGACCCCGGGGAAATGGGCGACGACGGCATGATGCCGACGCGGCCCAACCGCCCGTGGACCGATCTTCCCAATGATTTCGAGTACAAGGCGTGGACGACGCGCTTCGACGAAGTGATCGAGGCGACAGACCTGTGCGACGAGGACGAGCTGCTGCGCCTTCGCGCCTATCTCGACCAGCAGCTGGCGCATCTGCAGGGCGCGGTGACCAAGCTCGCCAACCGCTTGCAGCGCCGCCTGATGGCACAGCAGAGCCGCAGCTGGGATTTCGATCAGGAAGAAGGCATGCTCGATGCCGCGCGACTGGCGCGCGTTGTCGTCGCTCCCGGGCATTCGCTGTCGTACAAGATCGAGCGCGATACCGAGTTCCGCGATACCGTCGTGACGCTGCTGATCGACAATTCCGGCTCGATGCGCGGCCGCCCGATCAGTATCGCCGCGATCAGCGCGGACATCATGGCGCGCACGCTCGAGCGCTGCGGGGTCAAGACCGAGATCCTGGGCTTCACCACCAAGGCGTGGAAGGGCGGGCAGTGCCGCGAGGACTGGCTGGCGCACGGGCGTTCGCCGCTGCCTGGCCGCCTCAACGACCTGCGCCATATCGTCTACAAGAAGGCCGACGAACCCTGGCGGCGCGCGCGCAAGAATCTGGGCCTGATGATGCGCGAAGGCCTGCTCAAGGAAAATATCGACGGCGAGGCGCTGCTCTGGGCGCACAACCGCCTGATCGCGCGCCCCGAAGAGCGCCGCGTGCTGATGGTGATTTCCGACGGTGCGCCGGTCGATGACTCGACGCTCTCGGTCAACCATGGCGCGTATCTGGAACAGCATCTGCGCAAGGTGATCGACTGGATCGAGAAGATGTCGCCAGTGCAGCTGATCGCGATCGGCATCGGACATGACGTGACCCGCTATTACCGGCGCGCGGTGACGATCATGGATGCCGAACAACTGGGCGGCACGATGGTAGAGCAGCTGGCGGGATTGTTCGACGACGAATAGCCGATACTTGCTTGTCGATGTTATAACTTCGTGCTAACGGCGTGCATATGAAATCCGCGCTCCGCAAAATGGGTAATTCCACTGGTCTGATCCTGCCCAAGCCGGTTCTGCAGGAACTTGGCGTGGGGACGGGAACGATGATGGATATTGTCGTAGACAATGGCCGCGTCGTGGCGACGCCCATCGTGGGTGATCGTCACCAGGGCTGGGCCGATGCGGCCCGCGAGATCGGTCGGCAGGATTTGAGCGAGGATGCGATTGCCTGGCAGGGCTTCGCGAACGAAGACGATGACGGCCTGACATGGTGAAGCGTCCCTTTCCCGCGCAGGGAGAGGTCTGGCTGTGCGCGCTCGATCCTACAAAGGGTGCCGAAATCCAGAAGACTCGTCCGTGTGTGGTGGTCAGCCCCGATGTTCTCAATGCCGGCCTCAGAACTGCTTTGGTCGTACCGCTTACCAGCGGAGGGTTTTCTGCGCCTTTTCGGGTAAACGTCCGCTTTGGTGGTCGTGACGGGCTGCTGGTACCGGATCAGATGCGTGCCGTCGACCGGCTGAGGCTCGTCAAACGGTTAGGGCTGATCGACCCCGTCGCGCTGGCATCGGTGCTGGGCATATTGCGCGAGATGTTCGAGCAACCATAACGTCGGGATCAGCGGTTGCCAAACCGCGTCAGGCTCCTTAATCAAGCGATTAAATTAAGTCTGCATGGAGCCCCCGCCTTGAACGTATCCGAAGCCGTTGCCAGTCGCCGTTCCGTGCGTGACTTTCTGCCCGATCCGGTACCGCTGGAGACCATCCGAGAGATTCTGACCAAGGCGCAGCGCTCGCCCTCGGGCGGCAATACGCAGCCGTGGAACGCGGTTGTGCTGACCGGTGAGCCGCTGGCCGACCTCACCGCGAAGATCAAGGCCAAGGCGCAGAGCGCGCCGATGGGCGAGGGGATGGAATATGCCATCTACCCCGCAGATCTCGAGGGGCGCTACGAGCAGCAGCGGCGCGCGGTCGGCCAGGCGATGTTCGACGCGCTGGGCATCGCCCGCGAGGATGGCGCGGGCCGGGTCCGCCAGATGATGCGCAACTGGGACAGCTTCGGCGCGCCGGTGCAGATCTTCACCTATTGCCGCACCTATATGGGGCCGCCGCAATGGTCGGACATGGGCATGTGGCTGCAGACGGTGATGCTGCTGCTGCGCGAGGCGGGCCTCGACAGCTGCCCGCAGGAAATCTGGGCGATGTACGGCCGCTATATGCGCGAACTGCTGGGCATCAGCGACGATTACATCTTCTTCACCGGGATGGCCGTGGGCTATCGCAATCCCGATGCACCGGTAAACGCTTTCACGGTCCCTCGCGTGGCGATCGACGAAGCCATCCAGTTTCGCGGTTTCTGACCGGCGCCATCGCTCCCCGCGCGCAGATCACTTGACCGGTCAATTCTGATCGGTATGCCATAGCGGCAACTGGTCAGCCTGCTATGGACAGGCTATATGGGACAGCATGAAGCCTGACCGGGTCGCACCGAGGGCAATGGTCTTGATCGGCATTTCTGCAAGGGGGCAGGGTGCCTGGGGGTGCGATGATGCGACGGATCGGATGGTGCAGCGAAGCCGGAGCGCAATCGCTTTTCACGCGCCCTGACAATATGGCCAATTCCGCGCGCCTCAAGCCATGGGCTCTTGACCTGGCGCGAATGGCGTTTCGCTGAAGCCATGGCCAGCCAGCCAGATATGCCCGCTGCGGCAGCGACCAGCCGCGACGAGATGGGGCGCTCGGCCACGCGGCTGATCCGCCAGCTCGGACTGGTGCGGCTGCTCGCGACGCTCGGCTTTCTGGGCTTCGCGCTCGCCATTGCGCGCTACAGCACCGAAATGCCGCTGCTCGGCGATGCCGAAAACGCGATGTACGACATGCGCGCGGCCAATTTCGCCAAGAAGGTCGATCAGGACCCGCGCATCCTGATGGTCGTCTATACCGACGACACGTTGATCGATACCGGCCAGCGTTCTCCGGTGGATCGCACCATCCTGGCAAATGCGTTGACCAATATCGACCGGATGGGTGCCAAATCGATCGGCATCGATATCCTGTTCGATCAGCCGCAGGACGATGACGAGGCGCTGAAAACCGCGTTGCGCAATATGCAGACCCCCACGCATGTCGCCTATGCCAGCAACGCGACAAATACCGAGGCGATCCAGTTCCGCCAGCAGCAGTTCCTCGAACAGTTCCTGAAGGATGTCACCACCGACAAGACCAAGCCGACAAGCATCCGGCTGGTCACGGACTCGGATGGCGTTGCCCGGCGCTGGCCCGACCAGCCCAAGAACCTGCCGCCGATCATGGTGCGCGCGATGACACCGCCGGACCCTGCCTTTGCCGATTATCGCGGCGCGATCCGCTTCCGTCTGCCGCTGTCGTCCGACCGGCCGGTGATCAACAAGCTGCCGATCGACCTGTTCGCCGATCCGGCCAGTGCCGAGTTCGTCGCGAGCGAGGTCAAGGGACGGCACATCCTGATCGGCGGCGATTTCGTCGATTTCGACAAGTTCGATACGCCGCTGACCCGGATCGGCGATGTCGTGACCGGCGAATCGCAGATGATTGGGCTGGAAGTGCACGCGCACATGATGTCGCAGCTGCTCGACAAGGATCGGCCCTTCGCCTTCCCGAACTGGTCCCTATGGGCGATGGCGCTGGCGGTCGTCATTGCAGGCTGCATCACCGCGATCAGCCAGGCGCGCGCCTGGATCATGGGGCTGCTGCTCGGCAGCCAGATCCTGTTCTTCATGACCGCGCCGTTCCTGTTGCAATATTACGGGTTCGACACGCTCAATCTGCCGAGCTTCGGCTGGGCGACGGGGTGGCTGCTCGCCTATACCTCGGTGGGTGCGGCCGCGCGCGTGGTCGGGTCCAAGCAGCGCGCCTTCGCGCAGAACGCGCTGGGCAAATATCTGCCTCGTTCGGTCGCGGCGGAGATCCTGAAGGACCCGGACAAGCTGGCGCTGCACGGCGAGAAGCGCGAGATCTTCTGCGTCTTCACCGATCTGGAAGGCTTTACCAAGCTGACCCATGCGATCGAGCCGGAAATGGTCGCCTTCCTGCTCAACAACTATCTAGACCGGCTCGCGGATGTCGTGCTGCAATATGGCGGCACGCTCGACAAGTTCGTGGGCGATGCCGTGGTCGCCTTCTGGGGCGCGCCGATCGGCTTTCCCGACGATGGCGAGCGCGCGGTGCGCGCGGCCTGGGCCATGTACGAGGCGGGCGAGGAGTTCCGCAAGAGCGCGCCCGAAGGCGTGCCGCCGATCGGTCGCACGCGCGTCGGCGTGCATTTCGGCGAGGCGATCGTCGGCAATTTCGGCGGCGAGGGGCGCATCCAGTATACTGCGTTCGGCGACAGCATGAACACGGCGGCGCGGCTCGAGGCGGCGAACAAGAATCTGGATACCCGCGTGCTGGTCAGCCGCGAGGCCGCCGAAAGGTCCGGATTGGACTGGTATCGCCCGATGGGGCGGATCGTGCTAAGAGGACGCGCCAAGCCGGTCGATATTTACGAGCCCGCGCCCGACAGGCCGGAGAGCGAGCGCCAGGCCATTGCCGAGCTGGTTGCGGCGCATGAAGCGGGAAATGATGCGGCTGTGGTTCAACTCACATCGCAGCTTGCGCAATTGGGGCAGGAAGAGGCCATCGCGAATTTGTTCAAGCGACTTGGTCAGACACAAAAAGGAGAAAGCTATGTTCTCGGTTGAAAGGAAGTCCGTACTTCGCCGGGCACTTGCGATGGGTGCCATGGTGACGCTGGGCATTGCTGGCAGCAGTGCGGCGATGGCGCAGTCCATGGTCGTACGCTCGGTCGGTCCTTCGGCAGCGCAATTTCCTGCCGGCAAGAAGCTGCCCGCCAACACCAAGGTGGTGCTGAAGGCCAGCGACAAGGTGACCGTGCTCGACAAGGCCGGAACGCGCGTCCTGTCCGGCCCCGGTACCTTCACACTCGACGGCACGGTCAAGCGCGACCAGACGCAGAGCACCCAGATTGCCAGCTTGCTCGCGACCGGTGGCCCTGCGACGCGCAGCCGCACCGGGGCCGTCCGCGGCGCTCCGGCCAAGGTTGCTGCTCCCGCTACCCCGCGCAGCCCGAACCTGTGGTTCATCGATGCGAGCCAGTCGGGCAAGTTCTGCGTGGCTGAACCCGCCCGCCTGATGTTCTGGCGCGCCAAGGTCGATCAGGATGTCCAGCTGAAGCTTGCCGGAACCGGCGCATCGGCGACGATCGACTGGAAGAAGGGATCGGGCAACCGGCTGTGGCCGATGGCCGAACTGCCCGTTGCGCCCGGCAGCTATACGCTCACCGGCCCCGATGGCGTGGCGCGCAAGATCGATCTGGTCGTGTTGCCCAGCGTGCCGGCCGAGGTCGACGAACTCGCCGGAACGCTGATCGAGAATGGCTGCGAAAACCAGCTCGGCCTGCTGGTCGAGACTATGGCGGCAGCGGACCAGGCCAGCGGTACCAGCGGCGATCGGTAAGCATCCAGCCGACATTCAGACCCCGTCCGCGCCGCTGCGACCGGCACGGGCGGGGTTTTTCGCGTGTGCCATCGCGGCTTGACGGCCCGCGCTTTTTGCAGGCAATGGCTGGGGCATGACGAGCCCTGCAGATACCGCCCCGCTGATGCTGTTCAACAGCCTCACCCGTTCGTTCGAAGCGTTCGAGCCGGTCCATCCCGGCGAAGCGCGGGTCTATAGCTGTGGGCCGACGGTCTATAACTACGCGCATCTCGGCAATATGCGTGCCTATGTCTTTGCGGACACGCTGGGGCGCGTGCTGAGCTTCAAGGGCTTTGCGCTCAAGCATATCATCAACATCACCGATGTCGGGCATCTCACCGACGATGCCGATGACGGCGAGGACAAGCTGGAAAAGGCAGCGGCGGAAAAGGCGCAATCGATCTGGGACATTGCCCGCCATTATACCGAGGCGTTCTGGGAAGACATCAAGGCGCTCAACATCCGCCAGCCGGCGGAATGGTCGATCGCGACCGATTATGTGCCCAAAATGATCGAGTTCGCCAAGTCGATCGCGGACAAGCATTGCTACGAACTGCCCAGCGGCCTGTATTTCGACGTGTCGACGGTCAGCGATTACGGATCGCTGGCGCGCGCGGCGACCGAGGCGGGCGAGGGGCGGATCGAGGCGGTCGAGGGCAAGCGCAACGCGCAGGACTTCGCCATCTGGCGCAAGACGCCCGAGGGCGAGACGCGGCAGATGGAATGGGACTCACCTTGGGGTAAGGGGGCGCCCGGCTGGCATCTCGAATGCTCGGTAATGAGCGAGGCGCTGCTCGGCTTTCCGTTCGACATCCATACCGGCGGGATCGACCATCGCGAAATCCACCATCCCAACGAGATCGCGCAGAACCAGGCCTATGCCTGCTCGCACGGCAGCGGCGCGCGCTTCTGGATGCACAATAATTTCCTGATCGACCGGACAGGCAAGATGTCCAAGTCGAGCGGCGAATTCCTGCGCCTGCCGCTGCTGGTGGCCAAGGGTATCCACCCGCTCGCCTATCGGCTGATGTGCCTGCAGGCGCACTATCGCAGCGAGCTGGAGTTCAGCTGGGACAATCTGCTCGCCGCGCTGACCCGGCTGAAGCGGCTGGTGATGGCGGTCGCGGCGCTGCGGGGTCAGGCAGAGATGGCCGGGACGGTGGAACATCCACGTCTGCAACAGCTGCTCGCCGATTTCGGCGCAGCGGTGTCCGATGATCTCAATACCGCCAAGGCGCTGACCGTGCTCGACGACGTTCTGGCGCAGAAGAAGGTCGATGCCGGGCAGCGTCTCGCCGCTATCGCCGCGATGGACGCGGTTCTGGGGCTCGATCTGCTGGCCCTGGAACGCGCCGACCTGCGCCTCCGCCCGGCCGCAGCGAATATCGATGAAGCCCGGATCGAGCATATGCTCAAGCTGCGCAAGGAGGCGCGGGCAGACAAGAATTTCGCCGCCTCCGATGCGATCCGCGACGAGCTGGTCGCGGCAGGTGTAGAGGTGATGGATGGCGACCCGCTCGGATGGGAGTGGCGGATCGAAGCCTGATCGACCCGAGTTCCTGCCGGTTACCCTCGAGGTAATCGCGCCGCGCCGCGCACCGGCTATGGTGCGGGCATGTTCGAACGTTTGCTCTGGAGCCTCCTCGCATTGGTCCACACCGGTCCGGCTCTTGCGCTGGTGCGGCCCAGCCTGCTTTCGCGGCTTTATGGCATCAGCCCAGGCGACCCGGCCTTTCTGCTGGTGCAGCATCGCGCCGCGCTGTTCCTGTGCATTTGCGTCATTTGCCTCTGGGCTGCGTTCGATCCCGGCGTGCGCAGACTGGCCGTTTTAACCACCGGCGTCAGCATGCTGTCTTTTCTGGTCCTGTATCGGCTGGCGGGAGGTCCGCCGCATCTCCAAGCGATTGCGATCACCGATTTTGTCGCCTTGCCAGTTCTCGCCGCATCCGCCTATCTAGCCTGGAGATAGAATACAGGTTGGGGAGAGAGCATGACCAAGGCCGTGATTTCCGCGCTCGTGCGCCCGCTGATCGAGGGCGTGATTCCCGAAGGCATGCAGGTCGTCTGGATCGGCTCGGCCGAAGAAGCGCTGCGCGAGGTTTTCGATGCGGACATCGCCTGGGTCGACATGCACGACAAGCAGGCGATGCGCGACATCATCGCGGCGGGCGAAAAGCTGCAATGGGTGTCGACGCTCTATGCCGGGCTCGATCATTTTCCCGTCGAACAGCTCATGAAGCGCGGTACCCGGGTCACGAATGGCGTCGGGGTCAACACCATCGCCGTCGCCGAATATGCGGTGCTCGGCATGCTCAGCATGGCCAAGGGCTATGCCGATGTCGTGCGTGCGGCCGACCGGCGTGAATGGCTCTGGGCGTCGCCAGGCACGGTCGAGCTCGATGAAACACGCGCGCTGATCATCGGCTATGGCGCGATCGGGTCTGCGATCGGAGACCGGCTGAAAGGCTTTGGCGTGGACGTCACCGGCGTCGCCCGCACCGCGCGGCCTGAAGACGGCATATTGGGCGCGGAAGAATGGCGCGGCAAGATCGGCGACTATGACTGGGTGGTGATCGCCACGCCCTCGACCCGCGAGACCGATGCGCTGATCGGCGCGGACGAACTGGCGGCGATGAAGGACAGCGCGATCCTGGTGAATATCGCGCGCGGCGAATGCGTCGATCAGGATGCGCTGATCGACGCGCTCAAGGCCAGGACCATCGCGGGTGCGTTTCTCGACGTGACCACGCCCGAGCCGCTGCCCGCCGGCCACGAGCTGTGGACGCTGCCAAATGTGCAGATCTCGATGCACCTGTCGGGCCGGGCGCAGACGCGGATGTTCCAGCGCTCGGCCGCGCTGTTCGCCGAGAATCTCGGGCGGTTCGTGCGCGGGGAGATGCTGGTCAACGAGGTCGACCTGGCGCTGGGCTACTGATCGTCACCGTGGCTCACGCATATCTGGCATGGGCCTGCGCGATCTTCACATGGTAATTGTTCCGGGCATAGCCGGGTCCGTTATAGCCCCGGGCAAAGGCGATGCAGTCCTCGGGGTTGTTGCTGACCGCCTTCAGCGCCTTCACCAGTCGCCGGTTCTCGATAAACGTGGCAAAGGCCCGGAGATGCGCTGCCTCTGACACCTTCATCGCCTCCCAATAGGCTTCGACCGTGTCGAACCCTGCGAGCCTGTGGTTGAAGCCCATGATCTGCGCGCCGCCGACCGAGGCGGACATCAGGGCAGCGTGGCGGTCGAGCTGCATCGCCTTCCACAGCCGCACATATTCGCCCTGGCCACCGATATAGAGCTTGCGGTTCCAGACCCTGCTCGAGAGATTGGGGTGGCTGTGGCGATATCTGCCAGCGGTCTGGCGATCGAAGACATGCGCTTCGAACAGGATCTTGGGCAGATGCGGACCGTCCAGAAAGCCGCCGGGGCCATCGAGCGCGAGGATATCGGAACGCACGTCCGTGAACCAGCCGCCGCCGCTTTCCACCTCCCACACCGCGCGGATCTGCGCGCTGGTGCAGCCAAGGGTTGCGGCGGCGGTCCGGAAGTCGGCGAGAGTCAGGCCGATCGCTATCGGGGTCGCCGCACCGTTCGAAGCGGGGGCGATGCCGAGCGTGTCCAGCAGGCTGTCGATGGCGATAACCTCGGCCGGCGAAAATGCCTTGCCCTGGCGCAGCGACTTGATGGCAGAAAAGACAGGTGCACGGTTCATGATGTCTACTCTCCAACGGGTAGGGTGCAGGTAAACACGGTGAGCCCCCCGCCACGAACCGCGTCTGGCCTGCAAAATTCTGAGGGGTAATCGGACAGGCTACGCGTCGCTCCCCAACATTCCAAGTCAAATGTTCTTTATATGTTCCATTGATGTCGGGCGGAACCCGTCCCGCTGAGACGGAGGGGAAGGCCGCACTTTTGGCGGGTGACTTGGGCAAAAATTGGGGTTATGCCTTGCGTCACAGCCAGCATGGAAGGCGGATGCCATGCCGGTAACGAGCGGTTCCGCCCGGGCGTAAACAAGCAGCAAGCGCCGCCTGGACATCCTTTCGGTCGCACGAATGCAACGACGAGCCACTTTCGGCTTCCGGGGGAGGAAATTCCATGACCAAAGCATCCGATCTGTTTGTCCAGTGCCTTGAGGCAGAGGGCGTCGAGTATATCTTCGGCGTTCCCGGCGAGGAAAATCTGGACATGCTCGACTCGCTCAGCCGGTCGACCAAGATCAAGCTGATCCTCACCCGGCACGAACAGGGCGCAGGCTTCATGGCCGCGACCTATGGCCGCCATACCGGCAAGGCGGGCGTCTGCATGGCGACCTTGGGCCCCGGCGCGACCAATTTCGTCACCGCCGCCGCCTATGCGCAGCTCGGCGGCATGCCGATGCTGATGGTCACAGGCCAGAAGCCGATCAAGAAATCCAAGCAGGGCCGGTTCCAGATTCTCGACGTGGTCGACATGATGAAGCCGATCACCAAGTTCACCCACCAGCTTGCCAGCGCCGACAATATCCCAAGCCGCGTGCGCGAAGCCTTCCGCCTGGCCGAGGAGGAAAAGCCGGGTGCGGCGCATATCGAATTCCCCGAGGATATTGCCGAGGAAAAGACCGAGTCGGTGCCCTTGAAGCCCAGCTCGACCCGGCGTCCGAATGCGGACAAGAAATCGATCCGCGCTGCGGTCACCGCGCTCGAGCAGGCCAGGTCGCCGATCCTGGTGATCGGGGCCGGCGCCAACCGCACGATGACCAGCCGCATGCTGCTGCAGTTCATCGAAAAGACCGGAATCCCGTTCCTGACGACGCAGCTCGGCAAGGGCGTGATCGACGAGCGCCACCCCAAGTTCCTGGGCTGCGCCGCGCTGTCGGCGGGCGATTTCGTGCACCGCGCGGTCGAGGCTGCGGACCTGATCGTAAATATCGGCCATGACGTGATCGAGAAGCCGCCCTTCTTCATGCAGCCGGGCGGCACGCCGGTGATCCATGTCTCGACCAAGACGGCGGAGGTCGACCCGGTCTATTTCCCCGAGATCGAGGTGATCGGCGACATCGCCAATGCGATCTGGCAGATGAAGGAAGACATCGTCCCCAATGGCGGGTGGAAGTTCGACCATATGCTGGATTATCGCAAGGCGGAGCTGGAGCACACCAACAAGCTGGCCGAGGACGCGCGCTTCCCGATCTTCCCGCCCTATCTCGTTCAGGAAATCCGCAACGCCATGCCCGATGACGGCATCATCTGCCTCGACAATGGCGTGTACAAGATCTGGTTCGCGCGCGGCTATTGCGCCTATCGTCCCAACACCGTGCTGCTCGACAACGCGCTTGCGACCATGGGCGCGGGGCTGCCGAGCGCGATGATGTCGTCGATGGTCTATCCCGACCGCAAGGTGCTGGCGATCTGCGGCGATGGCGGCTTTATGATGAACAGCCAGGAGATGGAGACCGCCGTCCGGCTGGGGCTCAACATGACCGTGCTGATCCTCAACGACAACAGCTATGGCATGATCCGCTGGAAGCAGGCGAACATGGGCTTCAAGGA
>FWWM01001081.1_pt1 | contig 85656 bp, 66 predicted proteins | sample 2228351 | NCBI WGS metagenome assembly FWWM01 (sample SAMEA103939774, study PRJEB20133) | metagenome | reverse complement strand
TTAGCCTGTAGTGTGGGCTGAGCCCGCCCTACAGGCTACTGCTGTGTTGGTGGGCAGAGCCCACCCTCCCTTTCGCTCAAGATTGAACCAGTTTGGATACTTTTTTGGGACGAGCTGTCCTATGATACAATCACCTTCCGGGCTTTTGGTATTATTCGCTTACTATCTGGAGTTGGAGCATCCATTGCCAGTGCAGGGAATCTCCTGGTATGGTATAGTGTGGTGTATCCCTTAGGCCTATCCAAAAGAGGGCTTTGATACGGCAAATGCGATTGGCGAATAGGCTATCCTAAGAGGGTAGGCCTCTGGCTTGTAGTGAGTAAGATGCCAAGTCTCCCAGCCTAAGCGCTTTACCAAAGAGGTCTTCTGAAAATATAATAGGTACTCGGAATGCAGAGCTCAGAGAAACCGAGTCCCAGATGGTGTTATCCAGTGAGGGAAGGGAATAGAGTATGGAAATCGGCTTAGTGGGTCTCCCTCAGAGTGGGAAGACCACCATATTTAATGCACTCACTCAGGGCACTGCTCCTCTCCGGAGCTCTCTGGGAACAAAAGGAGAGGCACATATCGGCGTATCGAAGGTTCCAGATCCACGCCTCCTCCATCTCGAATCACTCTTTCACCCTCAACGTCTGGTGCCTGCAGAGGTCAAATATGTTGATATTGGCCTCTTGCCGATGTCGGGTGGTGGAGGGAAGGGGATAGGAGAAGCGTTCCTGACCCTGATACGTCCAGTAACCGCCATTGTGCTCGTTATTCGTCTGTTCTCGGCACCTCATGTAGCGCATCCCTACGGAAATCTTGATCCCTGGAGGGATTTTCTCGAGGTGACCGGTGATTTCTTGATCAGCGACTTGCAAACAGTAGAAGGACGAATAGAACGATTGAAAAAGTCCTTCCAGAAAGGATCTCGAGATGCTCGTCAAGAAGAAATAGCTCTTTTAGAGCGGTGTCTGTCCTGTTTAGAACAAGAACAGCCTCTCCGCATTCTCGAATTTACCCCGTTTGAAGAAAAGCTCCTGCGAGGATTTCAATTCCTGACCGCCAAACCGCTCCTCATCGTGCTGAACATGGATGAAAAACAAATCTTGACCGAAGAGAGAGAAAAAGCATTGCGGCTCTTTGCGCCCTGCACCACAACACCTCGCACAGCGGTCATTCCCCTTTGTGGTGCCCTGGAGATGGAAATAGCCCAACTTGACGAAGCCGATTCAGCCGCTTTTCTCCAGGATATTGGGGAAGAGGAATCAGCGCGGAGTCGGTTGATTCGTTCTTCTTATCAACTCCTGGGACTCATCTCCTTCTTTACCGGGAACCCGGAAGAAGTCAGAGCCTGGACCATTCCTCAAGGGACTTCTGCAGTCAAAGCGGCGGGAACAATCCATTCGGATATGGAACGCGGTTTCATCAAAGCAGAAGTGATCAGCTATGACGCACTGGTCAAGGCCGGTTCTCTGGCTGAAGCTCGGAAACAGGGGCTCTTGCGCCTGGAGGGTCGAGACTACCTTGTACAGGATGGAGACTTTATTACTTTTCGTTTCCATGTGTAATCGTAATCCGTTTCCTTGCCGATTGAAGAGTAAGGATAGAAGTTGGGTGGGGTATCACCCTTTCCACCTTTACTCCTCAATGGGCTCGTTCTTTCTGACCGGCTACTACTCCTGTAGATAGAAATGCTTCTCGCCAGCCTCAGTTCGGCTGACCACTCTTCCCTCTTCTTCGAGCTTGAACAGATGCGAGAGCACAGAGTGTTCAGCGGTTCGATGTAGTCGTTTGGGTACATCTGTATAGATACGCGCCACAATAGCAGATACGGTCGTATCTCCGTGGCTCAGGGCTTCCAAAACCTGCGCTTCCCGAAGTTTTCGCCGTTCGATATACTCGTGAATTTTCTCCTGGGGATTGGTGATGATCGGTCCATGTCCAGGATAAATGAGGGCGATATCCATGGTTAACAGCCGTTCTAAGGATTGGAGATAGACCCGTAATCCTCCGCCGGTAGGAGGAACGACCACTGTTCCAGAACCGATAACCACATCCCCGGAAAAGAGGATTTTTCTCTCTGGAAGATAATAGGCCAGATGATCAATGGCATGCCCTGGAGTATGCACAGATTGCAGAGTAAATCCTTCACCCTGGATTTCCTCTCCATCCTTGAGAACAAGGTAAGGTGTGGAGAACTTTTCCTGGCGGCCAGCAGGAAGAGGCATTTTATAGATTTTGAGCGAAGGAAATCGTTTTTGCAGGTGGTCACATCCACCGATATGATCAGGATGTCCATGAGTCAGTAATATTTTGGTAATCGGTCCCAGGTCATATCGCTGAAGGGCAGTCTCCAGTAAGGGGAGATAGACAGATGGTCTTAAACCAGCATCAATCAAGAGAGGAGACTTCTTACCAAGGATATACGTATTGACTCCCCCTCCAGTTAAGCGTGAAGCGTCTATCTCAGACACCACATAAATTTCATCAGCTAATTCTACAACCTCTCCTTCTCTTTCCTGCTCGTGATGCATTGCACCTCCTGTTTTTTCTTTCTTGTTATTCATCTCTTGCCTACAGAGACTTCATCCAGTAGAATATAAATAGTCAGAGTCAACCATCCCTTCTTGTAAGGTACTATATCCCCTGGATATAGGGGGGAGAAGGGAGTGCTGCTGACAAAATGGTACAGATTTTGCTTCCAACATGGATGAGGGTTGACTACGACAACATACAGAGATGAGGGGATAATCATGAAAATTGTCAAGATCCATGCTGTATATAAAGATTGGCCAGTTATGCTCGTTGCTCAGACCGATACCAAAAAACTTCTCGAACTCTCCCTCAAAGAATTAACCGAAGGGGGTTACGAATTCGATGAGACTGTCTGGAAACAGCTCGTAGAAGACTATAAAGTTTTTAATTACTATAGTTATCGTTAGTCGTCAAGAGTTTTCCCTGGTTCTGTCAAAAAATAGACAGGAGATCGGTTAGTCAGGACTCTCCCACAGCTCTACGTCTACTTTCTGCTCCGGAAGAATCTCTTGGCCAGGAGCAAGATAGACTAGGCCATTCGCTTGCAAGAGGGAGGGAGAAGAAGGGGCTCTCTCTCTGAAAAGAGGTATCGCTTTCCACGCATCTTCTTGAAAGAATACCTTTAGGGGCACCACTATACGGTGGTGGGGTGGGGCAGTTATCCGGTCCAGGAGGAGAGCAGAGATACGGCTTTTTTGGAGAGACTGACGTCCCGCCAGCTTCCAGAGCAAAGGCCGCACAAACACTTCAAAAGAAACCCGCGATGCAATCGGAGAACCGGGTAACCCAAGCAAAGGTTTTTCCCACAGTTCCCCGAAAATAAGCGAACGGCAATAGTTGAGCGCCACCTCCCGAAAGATTATCTTTCCTCCTTGTGCCAGCAAAAAATCATCTACTAAGTCGTAATCTCCTCGTTGTGATCCTCCCAGGGTTAGAAATAGATCTGCCGATTGGCCCCCCACAAACTTCTGATACATATCTGCCAGATTATCTCGGGCAATACCGAGATGAAGTGGAATTCCCCCATACCGATTGACCTGCGCCGCGATAGTGTACAAATTACTTACCCGGATTTTCCCTGGGGATAGCGGTTCGTAGACTTCGACCAGTTCATCACCTAGGGCCAGAATAGCTATCCGAGGTTTGCGGAACACGGGCACTACTGCTTCTCCTAAAGAGGCCAGTAGACCAAGGATCGAAGGAGTGATCATCTCTCCTTTGCTGAATAACTGCTCTCCCGCTTGAATATCTATACCCACTGGGATGATATTCTCGCCTGGAGAAAGGACTCTGGTAATGCGTACCCGGTCTCCTGCTTCGACCGTGTCTTCCCGTTTTACTACGGCTGTACATCCTCCAGGAAGCGGAGCACCAGTCATGATGCGCAGAGCTGTTCCGGGCCGAAGTGCTTCTTGAGGTAGATGTCCCGCAGCGACACTTCCAATGACCTGGAGCTCCACGCCTGAGCCTTGTATGGTATCCTCAGCACGGATGGCATACCCATCCATAGCCGATTGGGCAAACGGAGGTAAAGCCGTCTTCGCCCACACATCTGTGGCCAGAATTCTCCCTTCCGCCATCTCCAAGGGGAGAATCTCTGTCTCTAATGAGCGTGCTGCACATAAAATTTCAGTTTGTGCTTCTTCCAAGGAGAGAGGAGGCATGAACTATTCCCCAAATGTTTTATCTAACAGACTCACCTTATCGAGCTTTCTGGGCTTCGGTATGTTTCAGACGAGCAATCAGGACTCGAATGATCTCTTGCGCTATCTCCGGGCGCCGATTGAGTATTTCTTTAAACTCCTCTTTTTCAATCACCAGGGCGGTCACTTGCGACCGGGTACGAACCGAAGCCGAGCGGGGTTCTTCGCTAAGAATAGCCATCTCGCCAAAGAAGTCCTTGGGACCGAGCGTTGTCAAGAGATGGGCTTCTTGCTCTGTGATCCGCGGAATGTCTACCTCACCGGAAAGGAGTAAGAAGAGACTGTCTCCCATATCTCCTTCCTTAAAGATCATGGTGTTACTCGGAAAAGTTTGCTCTTCCGTAATTTGGGCCAGATAGAAGAGATCGTCTACATCGAGATTGGCAAAGAGAGGGACACTCTTTAAAAATAAGGCCTTATCCATGGTGCCAAGCATTGCATCCTCCTCCATAAAGGTGACCGGATTGTGCAGGTTAGTGAATATTTCCTGGAATTGGTTAAACGTATCCCGTTTGATCACATAGTAAATGACGGCGTTCAACCAGTAACCCTCTTCTTTCAGCAATCGTTGCAGGGCTCCGGGTAAGGTGAAGGGTGGGAGAGCAAACTGTTGCTCGCCAAAGCGGGTCATCTCTGATTCTGGTACCCGCTCTAACAGGGGAAGGATCAGCTCCTGGAGATCCTTCTCAATCACATTCTGTACCACCTCGATAGCATAAGACCGCTCCAGGGCATTAGCGGAACGGAAGGAGGTATAAATGGACTGCATTGGCGCATCATACAGTAACCCTAAGGTCCGAAATACCCGTTCTTCTCCATTGCGAATACGTGCGGAGAGATGATCGCAGAGCAGGGTAGCGGCCAGAAGTGATTTGGAGAGAGTGGTAATGGGGAAACGACTGAGATGATCCACGCAGAGCTTCTCAGCCATAGACCGGAGTAAAGCTTTGAGTGGGCCTGGCTTAATAGTGGTAAGCAGGCCTTTCTTTTTGCGGTATTCCAGCGCAGAGAGTACCGAAAATTGGATCAGGGGCTGCGGATCTTCTACTATGGGCATATCGAGGGCTGGAGATACTTCCGTATCGTTGTAAACTATTTCATTAGAGTCACCATTGACGCTATGAGAAGCTATCTTCCCAAACGCATCGATCAGGGGAACCAGTACGTCCGGATCCTTTTCGACCGGCAGCATCTCAGCAATCACCGGAAGTTGCCGACTATTTCCTAAGACACCGAGCGTCTGCGCCGCCTTTCTGATTCGCTGGTTGGGGGAATGCAATTGGGTGATCACAGCTCCTGCTGTCTCCCTGGCCTCTGCTTTAGCCAGAAGCTCCATGCTAAAGAGGATGATCTGTTCACTGCCGTCCCGCACAGCTTTTTCCAGGGCTTGAATAGTAGAGCGATCCTGCATATAAAAGAGCTCCTCCGTGCTTAATATCTGATGCAGGGTATCTTCTTTGGCAATAGTTTCTACGAAGACCGTTCCATACGCATCCTTTAACTGCAGAGTAAGCCAGAAACCTCCCAAGAAATACTCCTCCAGGTCTTGCAAAAGAGGAGAGCACCAGCTTGCGGCTCTCTACGCGATCCAGGAGCTTCGTATAGCCTACGCTGATGGGGAGCATCATGACGGGTTCGGCAATAAAAAGGAGCGGCAGATACTCAATGCCAATAAACTTCAGAAAGAGGGAACTACTTGCCGATTGCACATAGATGATGGAGACTCCCATAAAGAAGAAAACCCCCCAGATCAACAGGAGGAGGGTTTCTTCCCCTTCTCGCACATTCAGTGCACGGTAGAAAAATTGTTTCATGGGCTTATCTCCTCATTCTAGCAGCCACCTAAACCATTCGACATACTCTACAGTGGGGAAGAAACTCTTCAGGCAGGGGAGACGAATTATAACCTCGTGGGGTGACGACAGGACAGCCTGTTTGTTACCTTAGCCATAGAGGGACCTATTTATAAAGGTGATGTTCAAGCCTCGTTCCGGAATTACCTCCAAAGAATTGATCAACGAGTTAGAGATTCAGAGATCTCCACTCAACTCTCGCCTCTCAAAAAACAGAAAGACTCTCCACCTCTTGATCCAGAGTCATCGTGAGTCGGCTCAATTCTCCTGACCTTGCTCTGTCAGTCAATCATAACATAGGATGGAATGAGCTGCAAGAAGTAAAAATCCTCACGAGGTGGTACCTTGCTTGTTCCCCTTTTGTATGCTATAGTAAGCCTACATTTTTCACTACTATCATCTTTCTGCTCTCTTCATATCTACGCCTGGACTGGTAGGGAGTATTTCTCACTTGTCATCCTGAATATTTTGTTCTGTTCCAGATACACTCCTGAAGCGGAAAGAGGTCTGTTTGTCGTCCTGGATGGGGGCTTTGGTCGGCTCTGCCTCGGGAGCAACTTGAGGAATAGTCTTTTGGTCATCCGCGCAGGATCTCTTTTGGGTGCTAGACAACGAGGAAATTTCTGGCCTGTTCAGCATGACATCTCCAGGCATACACCCTGGGGTTCGCTAGCCGGGCATAGATTGAGAAAACTTTCATAGTTTGTTGGTCATTCGAGGGATTTATGAGCACAACACTTACTGGTGGGTGGAGACGTACAGATTACTGTGGAGCCCTTCGGGAAAAAGACCGCGAGCGGACAGTAACCCTTATGGGGTGGGTACACCGGAGACGAGATCACGGAGGGTTAATCTTTATTGATATGCGAGACCGGGAGGGGATTGTGCAGGTAGTCTTTAATCCGGAAATCGCTCCCCAAGCTCACAAACTGGCTCATCGTCTCCGGAATGAGTATGTGTTTGCTATCCAGGGCACTGTCGCGGTACGTCCAGAGGGAACTGCCAATGCCCAGCTTGCTACAGGGGAAATCGAGGTCATTGCCCATGAGCTGGTGATCCTCAATGAATCGAAGACTCTCCCCTTTTCGGTGGAACACGAAGAGGAGGTGTCCGAAAGTTTGCGGCTGCAGTATCGCTATCTCGATCTGCGACGTCCTGCTCTGCAAAAAAATTTCCTTTTGCGACACCGTATCGTAAAAGCGCTGCGTGATTTCTTTGATCAAGAAGGATTTTTAGAGATAGAGACCCCTGTGCTTACGAAAAGTACGCCGGAAGGAGCCCGGGACTACCTGGTGCCCAGTCGGGTGAATCCGGGCAAGTTTTATGCATTACCCCAATCTCCGCAGTGTTTTAAACAAATCTTGATGATCTCCGGGTTTGACAAATATTTTCAGATTGTTCGTTGCTTCCGGGATGAAGATCTTCGGGCTGACCGGCAACCAGAGTTTACGCAAATTGATGTAGAGATGAGTTTTTCCGACGAGGAAGCCATTTTCGATCTGGTCGAACGGATGATGGCTCATATATTTTGGGTGAGTCAAGAGCGCGAAATTCCGCGCCCTTTTCCCCGGATGACTTATCAGGAAGCTTTAGATAAATATGGAGTCGATAAACCCGATCTCCGCTTCGGAATGGAGCTGTACGATATTTCGGATCTTGTGCGTGCAGGAGAGTTTCAGGTCTTTACGCAGGTCATCGCCAGTGGAGGTCAGGTGAAAGGCCTCTGTTTAAAGGGTGGGGCTACTCTCTCGCGAAAAGAGATTGATGAGTTGACCGAATTCGTGAAGGGTTTTAAAGCGAAAGGCTTAGCCTGGTTCAAGATTACGGAGCAAGAGATCCAATCTCCTATTACTCGTTTTTTTCCCTCCACCATCCTGGAGAAGATTCAAGAGCGATTCCAGGCACAAGCAGGGGATCTCCTGCTCTTTGTAGCTGATCAACCTGCTATTGTGGCGAGTGCTCTCGGGAATCTTCGCTTGCATCTCGCAACCCGAAGAAATCTGATTGGTGCAGACAGTTATCGCTTTGTGTGGGTCACCGATTTTCCTCTCCTGGAATATGATGAGCAAGAGAAGCGTTATGTGGCCATGCATCATCCGTTTACTGCGCCTCGTGAACAAGATCTGGCTCTCTTTGATACAGACCCCGGGCACATCAAGGCGAGAGCTTATGATCTGGTCCTCAACGGTCATGAAGTTGGAGGGGGGAGTATCCGGATTCACCGACGTGATGTGCAAGAACAGATGTTCCGTACTCTGGGTATTTCACGAGAAGCTGCCCAGGAACAATTCGGATTTCTTTTAGAGGCGCTAGAGTATGGAGCCCCCCCTCATGGCGGGATTGCTCTGGGTCTGGATCGCCTGCTGATGATTCTGGCTGGTGCACAGTCCTTACGGGATGTGATTGCCTTCCCGAAGACGCAAAAAGCGATATGCCCACTCACAGGAGCTCCATCGGTTGTCGATACTCGACAACTCAAAGAACTCAGCATTAAACTCGATCTGCCTCTGACTTTTCCACCGGCAGGAGGAACAGAAAGTGCCTGAGGAGTTAGAACAGCGCCAGTTCTTGCAGCCTGAGGGGTTCCGGTCTGGCTTTATTGCCCTTATTGGACGAACCAATGTGGGTAAATCGACTCTGCTCAATGCAGTCCTTTCGCAAAAGGTGGCTATTACATCCCCAAAACCCCAGACGACTCGCAATCGTATTGTGGGGATTAAAACCTTGCCCCAGGCGCAGTTAATCTTTCTGGACACACCAGGTATCCATCGGCCACACACTGCTCTCAATCGCTATATGGTGGAGAGTGCTCTCAAAACCTTGCAAGAGGTTGACCTGATTGTACTGGTCACTGATGCCAGTGAGGAAAAGTGTCTCCAAGAGGATGAGAGGCTTCTGAAACGGCTTCAGGGTATTACTGTACCGATTTTTTTGGTGCTGAACAAGATCGATCTGATTCTCAAGGAGAGACTCTTACCCCTTATTGCGGCGTATAAGGATTATCTAGCTTTTCAGGAGTACATTCCCCTGTCAGCTCTGACTGGAGAGAATGTGCACAATTTTGTCCAGCAGATTATCCCGTATCTTCCAGAAGGACCACTCTATTTTCCAGCAGATCAGGTGACCGAACAGCCGGAAACCTTTTTTATCGCGGAACTGATTCGGGAAAAGGTGTTTCACCTGACTCATCAAGAGGTTCCTTATGGGGTAGCCGTGGTGGTAGAAGAGATTACCGAAACCGAAAATAATCTGTTGCGGATCACAGCAACCATCTACGTGGAACGGGATTCACAAAAAGGGATTTTGATCGGAAAAGGGGGACAGATGCTCAAACGGATCGGAGAACTGGCCCGCGAAGAGATCGAACGGCTTTTTGGAATGAAGGTCTATCTTGGCCTTTGGGTCAAAGTGCGTAAGCATTGGACTGAAAGTGAGCGATGGATCAAAGAGCTAGGGCATTTTTCCTCTTAGGTTTTCGGGAAAGTGATAGGATAAGGCGTTATGCAACTCCACAATACCGCGGCAATAGTGCTTCGTAACAGCAAAATTGGTGATGCAGATCGCGTGGTGACCTTTTTTACCCTTGCGGAAGGGAAAATATCCGCGGTAGCCAAAGGGGCTGGCAAACCTCGCAGTAAGTTTGGAGGGAGTTTACAGCCCTTGACTCTGGTCCAACTGATTTTTTTGTCTAAGGAGAACACCCCGTTAGGCCGTGTGAGCTCAGTAGATATTCTTCATTCTTTCCAAGAGTTGCGGGAGAATTGGGAAAAAACAACCGCTGCTCTCTATGCGGTAGAACTAGTGGAACGATTCTCCGGGGAAGGAGAAAAAAACCCGGCGCTTTTTACCCTCTTCTCGACCCTACTCCACCATCTGGAAGTGGCGGATAGTGCCCGACTGGGTACCTTATTACGAATTTTTGAAATTCGGTTACTCTCTGTCGCTGGGTATGCGCCACTGCTCGACCGCTGTGTGCGGTGTAATCGGTCAGTCGAAGCAGCGAAATCCTACTCCTTTAGTCCAGCGCGTGGAGGATGGTTTTGCCATCTCTGTCAGGCCAACGTACGCCAGAAATTTTCGATTACGGCTGGATCACTGCGCTTTTTGCAGAAAGCAATGACCATGGATCTGCAGAAGATAGATCGTCTGGGCATTCCGGTGTCTCTGTTTTCGGAAATACGTGATCTGTTGCATCGAATGATTATACTCCATGCGGGTAGCGAGCTGAAATCGTATCGTTTTCTCCAGGAAGCCTCTCCGGGACAGGCCTATCATACAGAAACCTGAACACTGAAGAAAGATGGACGAGTTGGTAGTATGAACATCTCTCTCCTTGTCCTGAGTATGATTGTCATACCGATTCCTTATCCAGTTCTGAAAAAGTGAATTTTTTCTTGACTTTTTTTTGCGATATTAGTTACAGTGAGATAAAGAAAATCTTTATAAAATAAAGGAAAAGGAGAGAGAGATGGAAGAGCAAAAGACAGCAAAAGGGAAAACCTATCATTTTCGGATGGATACGCGACAACTGGTATTGTTAGGGGGTGGATACCTCTTTATTTGTGTGCTTGTGTTTATCATCGGCATTGTCGTGGGAAGAGGAGGAGCCTCGTCCCATCAGACAACGGTACAGAGGGTCGAACCATCGAAGAGCATGGGAACTGAACCTGCTTCAGGGTTTTCCTCTCTTACCGTGGAGTCGCTTCCAACGGAAGAGGTGGTGCCAAAGCAAGAGGTGACAATTCCAAAGCAGGCTGAAGAATTGAGTTTCTATCGAACTCTTCCAGATGTGGGAAAGGGGCGAGAGGTTCCTTTATCCCCTGACCAAGAAGAGGGAACAAACAGACCGAAAAGAATGGCTACCACCAGTGCCATACCTGAGCAGACTCTTCCAGCGCCTTCTGCTCCTGCGCAGACACTCACCCCACCATCCCAGACTATGGCAAGAGTAGAACCGGTAAAACCTGCTGGGGAGCAACGGGAGGTACCGAAACCACCAGTCGCTCAAAAACCAGTGAAGAGAGAGGGGAAACTTACTATCCAGGTGAGTTCGTTTCGAGAACTCGCCCTGGCTAATAATTTGAAACGGAAGCTGGAAGAAAAAGGATTTGATGTCTATATCTCCTCCGTCAACCTGCCAGATAAAGGGGTATGGCATCGAGTGCAAGTTGGTTCTTATCAGGAAAAAGCAGAAGCGGAACGAGTGCTGAATCGGATCAAAAAGGAAGAGAATATGGCGGGACTTATTACGCAGAGATAAGAGAGAGGCTCTGTCTAGAGTGGTGTGGGAGAACTATATGGGAAGTACGGTCTCGGTAGGATTAATTGGATTAGGGAGTGTAGGGGGTAGCGTAGTCCAGGCCTTAGAGCAGCAACACTCTCTCCTCCAGGAGCGGTGTGGAATCGATTTTGTGATCAAAAAAATTGTGGTGCGAGACTTGAACAAACCGAGAGCGGTAGCTGTAGAGCGGTCTCTGGTCACCACGGATATCCAGGAGATTTTAGAGGATCCCGAAATACAGATAGTCGTTGAATTGATGGGAGGTATCGAACCGGCAAAAAGTTATGTGCTCAAGGCTATAGAAAGAGGAAAGCATATCGTTACTGCGAATAAAGCCCTTCTGGCTGAGCATGGGGAGGAGATCTTCTCCGCAGCGGATCATCATCAAATCGATATCGGCTGCGAAGCAAGTGTTGGAGGAGGAATTCCTATCATTCGGGCGCTCAAGGAAGGCTTTGTGGCCAATCGATTTGCCTCTATTTATGGTATTGTGAATGGAACCTGCAACTACATCCTCAGCAAAATGACCAGCGAAGGAGGGGATTTTCGTACGATATTGCAGGAGGCCATGGCTCAGGGATATGCCGAACCAGATCCCACGCTGGACATTGAAGGTATTGATTCAGCCCACAAGATTGCTATTCTTGCTACCTTAGCCTTTGGCGCTCGGATTCCGTTCCATCAGATCTATACCGAAGGCATTTCGCATATTACCCAGGCGGATGTCAGCTATGCACAGGAGTTTGGATATAAGGTCAAACTGCTGGGAATTATCAAGTCAGTAGAAGAGCAGGTGGAGGTGCGGGTTCATCCGACGATGGTCCCGGCTTCTCATCTGCTCTACAGTGTAGATGGAGTCTTCAACGCCATCACCGTGATCGGTGATTGGGTTGGAGAAAATTCCTTTATCGGAAGGGGAGCCGGCGGACCACCCACTGCCAGTGCAGTGATTGGCGATATTGTAGAAATTGGACGGAATATTGTGCAGGGACGGACTGGACGTGTTCCGCATCGTTCCTATCTTCCACAGCATGTCCGTTCTTCGACCTTGCGTCCTATCGAAGATATTCTATCCGAATACTATCTTCGTTTCTCTGCCTTAGATAAACCAGGCGTGTTGTCCCGTATCTCCGGGATCCTAGGAGCGAATAATATCAGTATTGCCTCGGTGATCCAGAAAGGACGCCGGGAGGGGGAGACAGTACCCGTTGTCATCATGACCCATCAAGCTCAAGAACGCAATGTGCGTAACGCATTGCAGGCGATTGATGAATTAGATGTCATCACAGCAAAGACAATGCTTATCCGTGTCGAAAATTTTACCTGATCGGTGCGAGGGGAATTGTATGCGTTTGGTGGTCAAAAAATTTGGGGGCACCTCGGTTGGAAATATCCAACGGATACTCGATGTAGCCAAAATTATCGCTCGAGATAAAGATCGAGGAGATAAGATTGTCGTCGTAGTCTCGGCAATGGCTGGTGAAACCGATCGACTCATCAAGCTGGCCTATCAAGTCTGTGACAACCCGGTGGAACGGGAAGTGGATCTTCTGGTATCTTCGGGAGAGATTGTTTCCAGTGCTCTGGTGGCCATTGCGTTAAATAATCTCGGCTATCCGGCGGAATCTTTCACTGGACGACAGGTGGGAATTGTGACCGATAGCTCCTTTACCCGCGCGCGGATTCGGCGGGTCAATACTACCCGCATCTTGCAGGCGCTCGAGGAAGGGAAAATCGCTGTTGTGGCTGGCTTTCAGGGAATTGATGAGCAGGAGAATGTCACCACACTGGGGCGGGGAGGATCGGATACCACGGCTGTAGCCCTTGCCGCTGCTTTAAAAGCGGATATGTGCGAGATCTATACCGATGTCGATGGGGTGTATACGAGTGATCCCAATGTAGTTTCCCGGGCCCGCCGTATCAGTAAAATTTCCTATGACGAGATGTTAGAAATGGCAATTTTAGGAGCTAAAGTACTGCAAACTCGCTCCGTGGAAGTGGCCAAGATCTATGAGGTGCCCATTTGGGTCAAATCTACCTTTCAGGAAGGTGAAGGAACACTGGTGATGAAAGAAGTCCCTGAATTAGAAAAAGTGGTTGTTTCCGGCGTTACGTATGACAAAAACCAGGCTCGCCTGACCGTCACCCGGGTCCCGGATCGCCCAGGTGTTGCTGCCCGCATCTTTGGAGCGGTATCTGACGCCAATATTGTGGTCGACACCATTGTACAGAATGTGGGAGCCGAAGGTCTTACCGATATCTCCTTTACCGTGAGTCGTACCGATGGCAAGAAGGCGTTGAAACTGGTCAAAGTGGCCGCGGAAAGTATCGGTGCTGGTGAAGTGAAGCTGGATGAAAATGTAGCCAAGGTCTCTATTGTGGGTGCGGCCATGCAAAGTCATGCTGGAGTGGCCACCAAGATGTTTGCAGCGCTTGCCAAAGAAAATATCAATATTATGATGATCAGCACTTCTGAGATCAAAATATCCTGCGTGGTCGAAGAGAAGTATGCCGAGTTGGCTACACGCGTGTTGCATGATGTCTTTGAGCTGGATCGGGAACCGGGAAGGGGTTGACGATTAGAGCCCTCATCATTTTTTGTAAATATCCAGAGCCTGGAAAAGTCAAGACGCGTTTGGGGAGAGAGATTGGCTTTGCGCAAGCGGCAGCTCTCTATGCCACCCTTCTCCAGGAGAACCTCTCGCGTTTGACCAGTCAGCCCGCCGGTTTTGAGCTCTTCTTGTTTTACGAACCTGATACTCCACTAGAGGCCTATCAGACCTGGTTAGGAGGATATACCTTCCTCCCTCAAGAAGGAGAAGATCTGGGAGAGCGAATGTACCGGGCTTTTGTCCATCTCTTTGCCCAGGGATTCTCCCAGGTGCTTCTGGTCGGATCGGATATTCCTGATGTGCATCTTGCCCTTATTGACCAAGCCTTTGCTCTGCTCGACCACCAGCAAGTAGTGTTGGGTCCAGCAGAGGATGGAGGATATTATTTGATCGGCTTTCGGCATCAGGCGCCTCTTCATCTGTTTACCGCCATTCCCTGGAGCACCGCGGAGGTCTTCCAACGCACAGTAAATCTGCTCCGCCAGTCCCATCTCTCCTATGGTCTTGTCGAAAAGAGACGAGACATCGATACCCTGGCTGATCTCCTCTCTTTTCCCCAATACCAGCAATTCTGGCCACAAGGCTAAGGGGGTAATTTAGCTTGCGTCTCTAAAGCAGGTATGGTAGTATGCCTTGAGGAGACAACGAAGACCCCTTCTGGAAGAGGAGCAAATATGGAAGCAAAGAGCGAGATCAAACGGGTAGGGATTGTAGCCAAACGACACAAGACTGAAGCTGCAGAAACGGTAAAAAGTTTGCTCGCCTGGCTGGAAGAGCGGAAAATTGAAACGGTGATGGATATCGATACGGCTTCGATTGTAGGGAGTGCTTCGTCCTATCAAAAATCGTCCTTACCTTCCTTGGTAGACCTGCTGGTCGTGCTCGGTGGAGATGGCACTTTACTCAGTGTAGCCCGGCTCGTAGAAGGTCACGATGTACCTATTCTTGGTGTCAATCTTGGCAGCCTTGGGTTTCTCACCGAAGTCACCATCGAGGAACTCCTTCCGACCATGGAGCATATTCTTCAGGGTGAATACACAACGAGTGAACGCATGATGTTAGAGACGCATATTCATCGACAGGGTGAGCGGATTGCTCGCTATGTGGTGTTGAACGATGTCGTGATCAACAAGAGTGCGTTAGCGCGGATTATCCGTCTCGAAACCTATGTGGACAAAGAATATGTGAATACCTTTCGTGCCGATGGTCTGATTATTTCCACTCCTACCGGATCCACCGCCTACTCCCTTGCTGCCGGAGGACCCATTGTCTATCCCTCCATGGATGCACTGATTATCAACCCGATCTGCCCACATACTCTTACCAACCGCCCGTTAGTTATTCCCGATTCGGTCAAGATCGAAGTTATTCTGGTCTCAGAAAATGAAGATGTCCTGGTGACTCTTGATGGCCAGGTAGGATTCGCTCTCAAATTTCAGGATGTTGTAGAGATCCGTAAGGCTAAAAATACTATCCGGCTTATTCAGGCCAAACAGAAAAACTACTTCGGTATTCTCCGTACAAAGTTGCGGTGGGGATAACCGGAGAAGGGAATAGGCCCTTTCGACAGAAAAGGAAATCTTATGAAAGGTGTGGTCTTTTTAGGCGAAAGAGAGATCGAAATTCGGGAGTTCCCAGAGCCAGTTCCAGGACCTGGGGAAGTCGTGATTGCTATGAAAGCCTCCGGGTTGTGTGGGAGTGATTTTCGAGCCTATCGTGCTTCCAAAAAAGAGAGAGGGGATCTTGCTCAGCTAAAAGTGGCAGGACATGAACCGTGTGGAGTGATTGCTGAGGTTGGTCCTGGGGTGAGGAATGTGCGGGCAGGAGATCATGTGATGATGCATCATTACACAGGCTGCGGTACCTGCAAGATGTGTCGGATCGGGTATACGCAAATGTGTTTCCATCATCACGAGGTCTACGGATCTACGCAACATGGAGGACATCAGGATTATCTGCTGGTTCCAGCTTCTACCTGTGTGCCCATGCCGGACGGGCTGAGCTTTGAAGAAGGAGCAGCCTGTGCATGCGGTACCGGGACTGCTTTTCATGCTCTCAAGCGGCTTCATCTTTCGGGAATTGATACCCTGGCTATTTTTGGCCAGGGACCAGTGGGACTCAGTGCGACCATGTTTGCAGCCAAAATGGGTACGAGAGTGATCGCCATCGATGTTGTACCGGAACGTCTCAAACTGGCCGAACGTCTGGGGGCGGATATTTTGATCAATGCTGCTACCGATAATCCGGTGGCAGTGATCAGAGCCCTCACCCATGGCGAAGGGGTAGAAGCGACTCTCGATGCCACGGGGATTCCAGCGGTGCGCATCAATGCGGTAGAGAGTGCCATGCTCTGGGGGAAAGTCTGTTTTGTGGGAGAAGGCAATACTACCACCTTTGATGTCAGTCCTCAAATCATCCATAAACAGTTAACCATCTATGGTTCCTGGACCTTTAGTCTCAGCGGACTGGAGGAAGTCGCTCGGTTTGTCGTAGATCGACGGGTACCTCTCAAAGACCTGATTACCCATCGGTTTCCTCTGGAGCAGGCTGCAGAGGCCTACAGGCTCTTTGAGGAAGGAAACACAGGCAAAGTGGTTCTGGTCTGGTCTTAAGGATCTTTCAATCAGGCGGGTTTTTCTCTTTCGTATTCTGGACAACAGAGACCTGAGCTGGTGCGGAAAACTTATCGCCAGCAGATTGTTAGGGGTAACTCCTATTCCGGATCCTCTGGTTGCAACAGAGACTTGTCCCCTTACTCAATAACTCGCCTCTATCGTGCAAACCCTTTTCGGTTCTTTGGCCACTCCAGAACAGATCAGGTTGAGTGTCTTGAGCATTGCCTGAAGGAACGAAGTGAGACGGTGCAAGTCGATAAGGAGAATCTATGGCATATACTCCTCATATCCTGGCATTTGCTGGAAGTACCCGAACAGAGTCATATAACAAGAAACTGGTGCAGATTGCAGCGGCTGGAGCACGAGCTGCCGGAGCCATAGTCACCTGCATCGATCTGCGGGATTTTCATCTTCCCCTCTTTGATGCCGATGTGGAAGCCAGAGAAGGGTTACCGCCAGATGCACGCAAACTCAAGGCTCTCATGCTTATGCATCAAGGGTTTCTGATCGCTTCTCCCGAATACAATAGCTCTATTTCTGCTGTCCTGAAAAATGCCATCGATTGGGCCTCTCGACCAGTTGCCGGTGAGCCACGTCTGGCCTGTTTTGTAGACAAAGTTGCGGTTATTATGAGCGCTTCCACTGGTGTACTGGGGGGCTTACGGGGTCTGGTGCATCTCCGAGCTATCCTGGGAAATATCAACGTATTGGTACTTCCTAATCAGATAACAGTGCCTCGAGCCAGTGAAGCTTTTTTACCCGATGGCACTCTAAAGGATCCTCAACAACTGGCGGTTGAGCAATTAGGTGCAAAGCTGGCTACGGTATTGTTGAAGCTAAAGGGATGAGCTACCCGAATTGTTGAGAGTTTCCACCTATAAACCAGCTATAAGTAACTATGACTAAATTTCTTGCACTCTTCACCGCCATAAAAACGGTAGGGTGGGCTGTGCCCACCAAGAATACTGCTCATAACTTTTGATCTAGATCTCGATTCTTTAGCCATGGCTGATCTAGTGCATATTCCAGAGAGCTTGGATTATTACAAATGGGATTGGGAAATATGGATATCCGGGGGACGAATGGACAACCCTCCGCTGCACTCTGGGAGCGCAGGGAAGTCAGCTCGTCATCCTGGAGCGCAGGCCTCTGGCCCGCAGCGGGCAAGAGCCCGCGCTCCCAGCGGAGGCTCTTTCTCAAAGAGCTCTCCTGATAATGCACTAGGAGATTCCCAAATATTGCTGAAGCCACCAGGTGAGGAACTTTTGCCAGCCTGTGTGCCGAAGAAATTTTCCTTCACTGCGTACCACATTTCCCTCTCTGTTCATAAGTAGAGGCATGTCCCGATATGGTCGCAAATCCTGTACCGAGAGAGTATTTCGGGAAAGATCTGGGCAGAGCGGGTTTGATAATTTATATGCGTAGAAAGGCTCAGCAGAATTACTGAATTCGATGAAGGCATGATTTTTTATCACCATAACCAAAGCACTCTCTTCTTTCTCCGTCCCGAGCAGAAAACCAAATCGAGTCTCCCAAAATGGCCTTAAGTGTTTCTCATGCAGAAAGTGATCTTTGAGTGCAGGATGGCCGAAAATTCTAAACCAGGAAACATGGGGGGCATATGAAATCCAGAAATCTTCTCTCTCCTTATCCATAGCTAATTGGGCAAAGAAAAGGGCTATAAATTCCTCAGTAAGCCATTCTCTCGCTATCCTCTGCGCCTTTTTCAATGCTTCTTTCTCCTGCTGGTTGGCCTTCTTCCAGGGCTTCCAGTACACATCGTTGTTTGGATCTCCGATCAAGTCGAAGGTTGCGGATTTGACCTGCTTGTGCAGTTCTAAGTTATCGCTCCCCTGTATCCTCAGGATGACTTTACTCAAACATTGCTTAGTTGTATCTCGACGTTGATGCAGGTACAGAAAAGCCAGGATATCCGGGATATATTGTTCGAATTGTAGGGCAGGCAGGACACGCTGGGTAAAGGCTATCCCGGTCTCGGCAAAGTAGGCATACCCATGCATATGATCGGGAAGGTGAAGACTCTGCCACACTGTAGAAAGGCGCTGCTGGTTATGAATCAGGTGGATAGCCAGTAAATCCGTTCCGCTCTCTTCGGTATAAAACCGTTCGTTTTCCTTGATAGGCAATATGCTGGGACTTTTCCGGGTATAGTGCTGGAGTTTGTCCGCCAGAAATGTTCTCAGCAGCCCTGCATTGGGATGATCCCAGTGTCGCAACAGGGTATCAAATAGGCCGAGCGTCATCCCATACCGCCACTGATCCGTAATGAGCTGTAAGGCTAACGGGAGAAAATCCGAACAGACAATAGCAGGCAGATCATCTTCCCGGTAATGGAGCGACCAGGCAAGTCGGCGGATCTGTCGAGCGGTATGGAATACTTGTCGCAAAGTATCTATCCCCTGGGGAGCCAGTTGGAGAAAAGTGCGATATACCGTACCCCTATCAGGTGGAACGTGCACTGCCAGATTGAAGTGGTTACTCGATACTTCCTCAAGTTTTCTCCTGGTGAGTTCCAGCCGTTTCCTGGTCTCCCTGGAGATGAGCGGTGCTCCATGAGCCACAAACTGGTCAGCCGCAAAGTCAAAATGAAGTAATTGTTTTATCTCGTTCAATTTCCTCTCTCCATACCGGGCGCCCTCTAGTATACCTGTCTCTGTAAATCAGAACCCCTCTTTATCTGTTCATACCCAGGATTTCCCCAATCCGTTTTTCTGCATCGGTACGTACTCGAAACTCGACCCGTCGTGAGGCCTCTTTGTCCTCTACCCCATTGACGATGACCAGTCTGCTGGAAGAGAGGCCGTTTGCGGTGATTTTACTCCGCGCCCACTCTCGCAGATCAGGCTCGGTAATCAAACTGAGGACGTACTCCAACACGCTTCGCGTGCGCCCCTGAGATAGTTCCATATTTCTGATATAGGCAGTGTCACCATCTACGTTCTGCCACTCGCTGGAAGTGTGTCCTTCAATGCGTATTTCCTCGATATTGTCCCGATACTCTGGTCTGGTTAAGATGCGTATATATCGTGGAAAAAAGTCGTTTAATATAACTTTAAACCGTTCCTTTAGCTGGATTTGACCTGCATCGAACAGGACTTCGGGTTCCTGGAAACGAATCGAGAGGGTCTCTCGGTTAAGCACGGCAGACCAGGCCTTAAGATCATCCTTAAATTCTCGATAGAGGGTATAATAGAGGTCATCCTGGGATTTTCTATAGGCAGTAGCGATTTGCTGGATTTTTTCCGCTGCTCGCCGAGCCTCCTCTGCAAGAAGCTCTCTTTGTTCCGCCAGTTGTTGTGCCGCTTTGGCCTGGTCTGTCCGGCTGCTATATTCCTCTTCTAGACGGAGTAAAGTAGCAGAAAGGAGTAAGACAAAAATCAGCAGCAGGGCAGCCATTACATCACCGACGGAGAGCAGGAAAGGATTATCCTCACGAATAATTTTACTATCTGCGCGTTGTCTCACTGTTCGGACCTCCCAGGCTGATGGAGAGGAGGAAGGTCTCTCCGGATTTCCAGAATTTCTTCTACTACTTCACTCAATTCTTGAATTCCGGCTAACAGAGGAGGAACGGCCTGAGCAAATCCTTCTGTAAACTGAGCAAGATAGTCGTTCAAGGAATCCCGTGTGGTTTCTTGATATCGAGATAACCCCTCTTGTAACTCGGAAAAGACATTCCCTAACCCATCCTGAATTATCTGAAACTTATGGACAAAATCTGAGGCCACGTCCTGGGTTTGAGTGAGCAGACTGCCAAGCTGTTCCAGGGTATGCTGATTATTGGTGAGGAAGACCTGACTCTGCTGGGTTAACTGTTCGAGAGAAGTCTGTAAGTTATCGCTACTGGTCTGAAGTATATGAGCAGTATCCATGAAATGTTCGGAGAGTTTTTCGAGTTTCGGCAGGATGTCGTGTAAGGTATGGATGGCCCTGTTCATATCTTCAGAAATTCCCGTGCTTTTTTGCAGTAAGGTATCCCAATGGACAAGAAAACCCTCCAATGCATGAATGGTCTGGGTATGATGATCCACCATCGTTCGCATATTGGTCTGCAATGATTGAATAAGAGTTCCAAATCGGTGCAGGGTGTTTTCCACTTCCTGGTGCATCATTCCAGAAGTTTCATTAGCGGTATGGATAATCTGGGTCAGGTTTTCCAGATGAGAAACGGTAGCAGTGGACAACGAATTGTGCACATCCTCACCTATTTTGTACAAAGAGGAATGGAGAACTGGAACGAGGTCGTTCTGGAATACTCTCTGAAGAGTATCTCCAATTTGGGTGCCAAATACATGGAGCATTTCCGGCCAGCTACGTATACTTTGTACCAAATCTGTAAATATGCCCGCTTGTTTTTTAATATGATGCAGGACCTCTCGAAGTATGTCTGCTGGCAAGACCGCTTGCTCTTCTTCGGTATGAACAGCAAAAAACCGGGTAAATAAGGCGGTCTGATCCTTATTTCTCTCTTGCTGGAACCGGTGCAGGGCTTCTTCCAATTTGCTCAGTGGAGCGGAGAATTCGACCCGGAATAGTTTTTGTATGGTTTCTTCCATTTGGGAAGCAAAGGCAGAGATCACGGCAATCTGGTCTTCAGTGGCAAAGCGTAGCTCCTCGGCTTTGGTTATTCGAAATTGCTGATCCAGGGTTCGACATAAGGCTCTGATCTGCATATGGACTCTTTTCAACCATCTTTTTTCCAATACGCCAAAGAGAATCGAAAGCAGCATCCCCCATACCGACGTTACGAATGCTGTGCCCATCCCTGAGAGCAGAGTCTGGATACTTTGCTCAATCTTTTCCCGGCCAGTCGTATCAAAACCAGCGATACCAAAGGTCAAACCGACGAAAGTTCCCAGAATACCCAGCCCAAGTAGTATACCGGGTAAAGCCTGCCAGTACCGAAGATCGAGATGATGAGCGAGAATGCTCTGTTCGTTGAAATAGCTTTCTGCTTCCTGGTCAGTTTTTCGTCGTTCACCCGCTAGAGAGAGAAAAGTACGGGCATATTGCCCCCATTCCTCCCGGAGTAAAGCATTATCCTGAATAAGCTCCACGGAAAAGGACTGGGTAACCCGTTGAATAACTAGAGAAATCTCCGTGGACTTTCTCCAGAACACTATTGCCGAAGCAGTAAAATAAGTGATGAGAGCCGCCACACACCAAGCAGTTAAAGTATTTTCATCAAAAGGAGGAAAGAGGGAGTGATAAGGGAAAAGCGTATAGAAGAAATGGAGTAAGTTATGCTCTGTGCCTGACATTTTTTTTTGATTCTCCCTCATACGAACTTTGGGGAACGCAAGAGGATATCCTATGGTTCGGCAAAGCATTTCCTCTTTTAGAAAACAACCGAAATGCTTCGTAGCCTGCACCGTGAGCATAGCAAAGAGCCTGACAGGTCACGTGCCAGGTGCTGTACAAGACACGAGGATTTTTGACCGATTATATCCGCTATCTTTCCACGTTTAAATGTCAATTCCTCTCATGGCGGAGAGAATCTGTAAAATGGACAAAGTCAACCGCGTCTTGTATGGCTTTGAGAGTCAAAAATGAGTATAGTCTTCACCATAGGAAATTTTATTCCAAATGTCAACTTATCTGAGGAACCTTCTCGCTTCGAAGAGTCCTCCTACCATCCCTACGGCAAACACGGTACCGAGAAAAACAAGTAACGAAAAAGCTAACGCCTGTTCATTTCCGACACCATAGTCCCGCAACAAAGCCAGCATAGCTCCTTCACGTAAACCGAGGCCTGAAATACTGATGGGAATCATAGTTACCAGGATGGTCATCGAGCGAATCCAGCCGATGGTCAGAAAGGATAGTTCCAGATTCAACGATACAGCCAGAAAATAGTAACTGACGACACCAAGGGTATGGGCGAAAAAAGAGAGGGCAAATACCTGAGCCAGTTTCTCTTTGGGTAAGCTACGCAGTTGTTGCCCTGCTATCCAGAGAGAAGAGAATTTTCCCCTTCGCAACCAACCGATGTCCTTTTTTAGCACAGCGAGTATCGGGAAGAAGGAGAAGTCAGCAAAGAGAAGAACTAAGGGGATTACTAAAAGGCCTAAAGAGAAAAGCATAAACCATAACACGAGCTTTGAGAGCGGTGGCTGCTCCAGTACCCAGAAAAGAATACCGGTCAGACAGAGGGTAACTGTAGCAACAATACGATCAAAAAATAGGGCTACTACAATGCTGGTAAACTGTTTGTGCTTGCTAGAGAGTTTATAGACTCGGATGATGATGGCTGTGAGATTACCACCAACCAGAAATAAACCGTAGAACAAGGTAGCCAGGTTGATTTCAAAAATGGTCAGGATAGACAGGGGTAAACCCTGAGCATCGGTAAGCAATTTAAGACGATAAGCAATGGCCAGTTGGAGCAAAAGTGCTACCAGGAAGGTAATAAGTATAGGAAAAAGTCGAGCGTTACTCAGTACCGCTGTTAACTCTGTAAGGGGGATTTTACGGAAAAGAAAGACCAAGATAAAAACCGAAACGCCCAGACGTAACAACTTCGGAACTATTTGGCTCAAGCAAACACCTCATTTCTTCAAGGGAAGAGACCAGAGGCCTTAAAACATTTCTCCTGAAGGCTCAGGGGTGAATGGCATCTGGCGAGCAGGAGTAAAGACTATTTGGCCACGCATATGTTCAGGTTGAGGGTATCCCAGCAGGGCTAATAAGGTTGGAGCAAAATCGATCAAGTTCATCCTCTCCATTCGACTGATAACATTTTGATCAACCAGGATCATATATCCCTCTTCGGAAGGATGATCTGGTAAATACCCATGGTTCCCCCGGTGACGAGGATTGAACAGGCGGGGACGCTGTTCAGTATTCAGGAAGCCCAGGAGGAAATTCGATAAAGGATGATAGAAGTCATGAGGGAAAAAGATATAGCCCGGTTCAGCAAAGATAAAAAATTGGCCAAAGTGGTCATCCTCAAAGTAGAGATTATACTGAGACATTTGCTGATACGTGCGTACGGTAAGATGCTCTACTGCGTTGAGCATCTGCAGAATATCCTGCCGCGCTCGATTCGTTTTACACCATAGCCGGGTAACGGCTAATTCCATGAAATACACATACTCTTCCTGTGGTACCTCGGTATCGCGGAGGAGCTTTTGAAGATTGATGATTCCCTGAATAGGTTCCTGACCATGGTCTACCAGGAGGATAAACATTATGTCTTTTGACTGACACTGCTGATGAAGGTTTCTGACGATCTTATCGACTTCGTCCAGTGCTTGCTGCATTGCTTCTGGCTGATCAAGATGCCAGTGTGTGAATAAATCGAAAGCATAGAATTCGAGAAATTCCAGCCTTACATCCCCGCTGGGCAGAGAGGGGAGCCTCTGGTGCATCTGATCAAACCGTTTGACAAAGAGATAGCGACTCTGGTTGCCCAGCAGATGAAATAATGAAGGGATATCGCCAATAACATCAAGAGCCTCTGGATTTTTTACTCGTCGAGTATACTTCAGGCGGTGGAGATGAAATTGATGACGACGGCTCCAGGGGACCAGGGGGAGATCGTAGGCAGGATTAAACAGGTGATAAAGCCCCTGAAACAGTACAGTGACCGCGTCTGGTACATGGCGAAGTAACTGATCAAGGTATGAAGACTTGACTGGATTTTTTAAACTCACCTGAAAGATATGGTGTTGGTCTGGATACACGCCGGTCAGCAAGGTAGGGACCAGCTCAGTACTCGGTAAAGTCCGAATACGGCTAGAGGGATAGGTGGTCAAGAGATAAGAGATGTAAGGGGTATGCTTACGGTCAACCAGACGACGGTCCAGACCGGGAAGATAGCATACAAAGATCTGCAGAGAATCAGACACGCAGTTGGACTCCTCAACACGAATATTCCAGGATGCTGATTATGCCTCGCGTTTATATGGTTTCAGCAACGCTGCTGGATAGCTAGCGTTTCGTCCGGCCAGAGCGAGGGCCATAATGGTTACCACATAAGGAAGAGCAAGCAAAGCCTGGTAGGGCAAGTGGATACCAGTGGCTTGCAAGCGCAACTGCAAAGCCTGGAAGCCCCCGAAGAGTAAAGCCCCCAGCAAGACTCGAAAGGGTTTCCAGTTGCCAAAAATTACCAAAGCAATGGATAGCCAGCCTCGACCAGCTATAATCCCAAAGGTAAAAGCTCCCAACTGAGCTAAGGAGAGAAAAGCCCCTCCGATAGCCATGAGTACCCCTCCCCAGGCCAGGGCAATGGTGCGTACCCGAAACACATTAACTCCAGCGACATCCGCAGCTTCTGGATTTTCACCTACTGCCCGTACCTTGAGCCCAAAATGGGTATAATTCAGTATCCACCACAGGAGTCCCACTACTAATAGGGCAATATACGTGAGAGCATATTGCTCAAGAAGAGGGGTTAAGGGGCCGAAAAAGGCAGGTGGAGTCAGGCGAGGAAATGGCGAAATTTGGGGCGGCACACGCGCTTCCCCAAAGAGCAGACGAAAACAATAGAGTGCTATGCCACTGGTCAGCATAGTGATACCCAGTCCTGAAACATGCTGATTGACTCCTAAATATACCGAAAAGAGGGCCATAAGGAGACCAGCAATTAAACCAGCACATCCTGCAGCAACCACTCCAAGCCACAGGGAGCCAAGAAAATAAGCGGTGACAAACCCTACCATCGCTCCAACCATCATGGTGCCTTCGATGCCGAGATTGAGCACTCCTGCCCGTTCGGTAAGCGTTTCTCCCAGGGAAGCGAACAGGAGAGGAGTGGCTACCCGGAGCATGGCTGCCAGCAAAGTAATCAGGCCCATTAGAAGCGTCTCGTCCATTACGACCACCTCACGCGATAAATACGGAGTAGCAACATGGCCAGCATGGTGAGCAGTAACACGGCTTGAATGACTTCACCGAGAAAAACGGGTACCCCCAAAGCTCGACTGGCGGTTTGGGCTCCGGTAGAAATCAAACCGATAAACAGGGCGGCCAACCCCACTCCAAGAGGGTGTAGATTGCCTAAGGTCGCTATCACTATTCCAGAATAACCATACCCTGGCGAAATAGCCTCTATCAAATGATAATGAATCCCGGCCACTTCACCTGCACCGGCTAACCCGGCAATTGCTCCGCTCAATAGCGCTACCGCAAAGGTGACTCTTTGTACTTTGATCCCCATAAAGCGGGCAGCTTCCCGACCACGACCAACTGCACGAACTTTGAGTCCAAAACTCATTTGTGAAATGCCCCACCAAAGACAGACCAAAGTCCCTAATGCCACTGCAAATCCCAGATGTAAACGGGATCGTGGTAATAATCTTGGAAACTGCGTAGCGGCGGCAATCGTGGGCGATTGAGGCCAGTGCGTAATGGGATCACGCCATGGTCCATTCAGGAGGGCGCTTACGATAAAAAGCATAATCGAATTTAACAGGAGCGTAGTCACCACCTCATCGACAGCCCAACGGGTTTTGAGCCAGGCGGGGACTAGTGCCCACAGGGCCCCAGCTAATGCTCCACAGAGGATCACAGCCGGAATGCCTATAAGAGCAGAGACATCGTGCAGGACAATCCCACACCAGGCTGCAGCCACGGCACCAGCATACAGTTGGCCTTCAGCTCCGATATTCCAGTAGCTTGCCGAAAAAGCCAGAGCTACAGCTGTCCCGGTCAGCAGCAAGGGGGTAGATTTTACCAGTACTTCCAGAATACTAAAACGAGAGGTCAGGGGTTGGAGAAAAAAATAGTAAAATGTCTCTACCAAACCCACACCAGAGAGCCACACCAACCCAGCTATGAATACCAGGGTCACCCCAATCGCCAGGAAGGGAATCGCCACGTACAACCAAGGAGGAGTCGCTTCACGGCGTTCAAGTTTCAGTGCGAACATGGTTGCCTCTTCGAATACCGGCCATGAGGAGGCCAATGTGCTCTGCATCAGCTTCTTCTGCAGGTAATTCCTCTACAATCTGCCCTTCGTAGATCACAGCAATACGATCGGACAAGGTTAAGATTTCATCCAGGTCTTCAGAGATCAGCAGGATTCCCACCCCTTGTTCCCTTTGAGCGAGGAGCTGTTCGTGCACATACTGTGTTGCTCCAATATCCAGTCCACGTGTTGGCTGGGCGGCTACAATGACTTTTGGATGTTGAGACAATACGCGGGCCAGGATCACTTTCTGCATGTTCCCACCCGAGAGCGAACCGGTAGGGGTAAATGGTGTGGCTTTGATCTGATATTCCTTGATGAGTTGCAGAGCATGATTCACCATCCGTCTGATGTTGAGACGACCATCGGGAAAGGTAAATTGATCCAGTCTCTCCAGAGCAATATTCTCCGCGACACTCAGGTCTGCAATGAGTCCTTGTAACCGATCCTCCGGAATGCGTCCCACGCCCAATCCTGTCATACGGAATGGATCAGCTCCTGTTACCTCCTTCCCCTGCACGAACAGATGTCCCTGCGTAGGAGCACGAAGACCGCTCAGCACAGCAGCCAGCTCGGTTTGCCCATTCCCAGATACCCCGGCCAGGCCAACAATTTCTCCAGGATAGACCGTCAAATTAATATTTCGAAGGGCAGGAAGACGTCGCTCATTGAGCGCCCAGAGATTCTGGATTTTCAGTACTGGAGTTTCTGCTGACACTCGTTTTCGTTCACGCCGGACTCCGACTACCTCACGACCGACCATGAGTCGAGCAAGTGTTGTATGAGAAGCTTGAGCAGCATCGATCTGTCCTACTTTTCGACCATCGCGCAATATGGTAATACGATGAGCAATCGCTAATACTTCTTCCAGTTTGTGGCTGATAAAAACCACTGATACCCCTTGGGTAACCAAACCGCGTAAGGCAGCAAACAGAGCCTTACTTTCTTGGGGTGTCAACACGGCAGTAGGTTCATCCAGAATCAGCACCCGACAGTCTCGATGTAAAGCTTTGAGGATTTCGACGCGTTGTTGTTCTCCTACCGATAGTCGTTGCACAAGTACCGTCGGATCGATAGAAAATTGGTAGCGTTCGGCGCTGCTCCGCACCCTTTCTTCCGCCTGTCGCTGGTTGAACTGCCATTCCTGATCTAGCCCCAGGATGATATTTTCAGCCACAGAGAGGGTGGGTACCAGCGAAAAGTGTTGTGTGACCATCCCAATGCCATGGGCAATGGCATCAGCGGGGGATCGTAACTGTACCTTCTTTCCGTGTATGTGAATGGAGCCGGTATCTGGTTGATAGAGTCCATAGAGGATCTTCATCAGCGTGGTCTTACCCGCTCCATTCTCTCCTAACAGCGCATGCACCTCTCCTGGATATATGTCAAAACAGATCTGATCATTCGCGATCAGGGAGCCGAAATGTTTAGTTATGTCACGCATTTCCACCAGTGGTATGGCCATACAAGCTTCACTCATCCACTCTTCGGTTGTTCTTCAATAATAGGTACACGAAAGAGGCCTTCCTGAATCTCTTTTTCTCGTTTGCGCACCAGCTCCAGCACTTCTTTAGGAAGTTTTTGTTCAAAGCTATGGAATGGGGCCAGCCTGGCTCCTCCTCTGGCCATCATGGAGAAATCCTTGAGATCCTGAGCCGTATAAGCGCCTTTTTGTATCTGCTCGATCACGTACTGGACTGTAGGTTTCATATCCCAGACCGGTCCACTGATGACCGTATCTGGCGCAAGGGAATTCTGATCCGCCATGTTGCCAAACGCCAGTAACCCTTTCTCCTTAGCGGCTTCAATCACCCCAAAGCGCTCTGCAAAGAGAATATCTGCTCCAGCGTCGATCTGCGCTAACGCTGCCTCTTTGGCGGCTGCGGGATCAAACCAGGAATTGATGAAGGAGACTAACACCCGCCCCTTGGGGTTTACCTCTTTTACTCCTGTAATAAAGGCATTGACAATACGATTCACTTCGGGCACAGGATAGCCGCCGACTACCCCAATTTGGTTGGTTTTGGTCATTTTTCCAGCAATTAAACCACAGAGATAGGCCGGTTCATGAATCCAGTTGTCAAAGACAGAGAAATTCGGTGGCACCGGACCAAGCCCTGAACCAAAGACAAAGGCAATATCTGGATAATCTCTGGCTACTCGACGAACCGCTTCTTCGTTGCCAAAAGCATCCCCAAAAATCACTTGCGGTTTTTGCTGTTCGGCTACTTCACGCAAAATGCGTTCCATATCCCCAGCATATCCAATATGATCAGTCCAGGTATAGATAATTTGCCCTTTTTTCTGGGCATCGAGCAGGGCTGCATGAATGACACCATCCCAGGGTTCTTCGATAGGGGTGGCAAAGGCAGCGAAGACTTTTAGGGTGGCTTTTGAGGCTTCACCAGCGAAGACAGCAGGTAATCTGTTTTGATACATCTCGCTAAGACCAAAGAGAGCTCCCAGGGCGAAGGCCAGGGGCAGATGGACAAGACAACGGGTACGCATATCTTCCCTCCTTTTGTCACGAATATGACCGGTACAAAACTTCCGCTTTTTGCCGAATAAAACCATATTCTTCGTATACCAGATACTATGCTGATGTCAAGCACGATTTTTCTGTTGACACCGTAATTCAGGTGCGTATAGTAGGCTGAGAATTTTTATCAACCCTCACACTGAGATACCAGGAGAAGGAGCGCATGATACAACGGGAACCCTATGGAGCTAGCAAAGGTTTTACCCAGGTAGGTCACATCGATATCCCAGGTGGCGGTCAGGTAGTAGTCCAGGGAACCTACGCCTATGTGGGCCATTTGGAGCCTCCAGATGGCACATCGATTCTAGACATCTCTGATCCGAAACATCCTCAGGTTGTCTCTCATTTGACCGTTCCTCCAGGCACGCATTCCCACAAGGTCCGGGTATATGAGGACATCATGCTGATAAATTATGAAAGCTATGGGGGTCCGCCGCGAAAAGATTTTCAGGGAGGGCTCAAGATATACGATATTTCCGATCGCGCCAAACCTCGTGAAGTATCCTTTTATCGTGCGGCTGGTACGGGCGTGCATCGCTTCGATTGTGATGGACGGTATGCCTATATCTCCCCGCAGATGGATGGGTATGTAGGGAATATCGTGGTGATTCTGGATCTACAAGATCCTGCTCATCCGGTCGAGGTATCCCGCTGGTGGCTGCCGGGGCAATGGGTGGCTGGAGGTGAAATACCTGACTGGGAAGGGACTCGACACCGATGCCACCATCCCTTGCGATTGGAGAATCGGTTGTACGTGAGTTACTGGCACGCTGGTTTTGTTATTCTGGATATTTCTGACCTTACCCAACCCCGAATGGTAAGTCATCTGGATTGGAGCCCGCCGTATCCCTGTCCTACACACACCGCCTTGCCTATTCCCGAGCCGATAATGGGACGCAAGATCCTGGTGGTTACTGATGAAGAGGTGAGAGATCGTCTGGCTGATCGGCCCAGCGCTTTTTTGTGGGTAGTAGACATTACGGAGGAGACCCGGCCGATTCCGATCGCTACCTATCAAGTTCCCAATGATCAGCCATTCCACCCGATGGAAAGTTTTGGGGCTCATCAGCCACAAGAGCAGGTCCAGGGTACAACTCTTTTTGTCACTTGGTTTGCCGGTGGACTGCGGGCAGTGGATATCCGGAATCCGTATCAGCCTCAAGAGATTGGTTACTATATCCCCCATCCAGGCAAGGGGCAAACGATTATCCAGAGTAACGATGTCTTTCTAGACCGACAAAACGGTCTGGTGTATCTGTTAGATCGACTCTGTGGATTGGATATTTTGGAGTTTACAGGATAATCTCACCTTATCTTCAATCTCATCCCAGTTCCTTCTATGAGGAGAGGAGGTAGCTTCTTTATGAAATTCATAATGTCCTTCCTTCTATTTGTCCCGTTTCTGTTCTTTTCCTTTGATATTCCCTCGGTTGCTGCAGAAACCACCTTAGAAAAGATCAAGAGAGCTGGTGTGATGGTCGTGGGCACTTCGGCTGCTTATCCTCCCTTCGAGTTTAAACAGGGAGGGGAGTTGGTAGGATTTGATATCGATCTTGGCCAGGAAATAGCCAAACGGATGAAGGTCAAACTCCAATGGGTCGAGATCGATTTTAAAGGGATCATTGCGGCCTTAAAGTCTGAAAGGGTGGATATGCTGATTACCGCTATGACTAAAACCGAAGAGCGGGCTAAACAGATTGATTTTTCAATCCCGTACTTTGATGCGGGAATTGGTGCGGCGATTCCCCAGGATAGCTCAGTTCAGAAACCGGAAGATTTAGAGGGGAAAATCGTCGGGGTACAGCTAGGCACATCTGGAGAACGCTTCGTGCGTACCAATATCCAGGGGATCAAAGAGATCAAAACCTACGATACTATTCTCCTGGCCTTAAAAGATCTGGAAGCTGGTCGAGTCGAGGCGGTGGTGAATCCTCTTCCTTCTATTCGCTACAATATTAAAAACTTGAAGGAAAGTGACTCCTACCTGGGTCACGCGCACGGTCGGTCTCAACACCCGCAAAGAGGATACCGATCTGCTTGCAGAGGTCAACAACATTCTGACTGACCTCCAACGAGAAGGGTTTTTGAAGGCACTGGAAGAGAAGTGGTTTGGGAGTGAGTAGGAATGGATTTTAGTCTTCAGATCTTTCTGGAAAGTATTCCAGCGTTGTTGAAGGGGGCCTGGATTACGGCGAAACTGACCGTGATTTCGATGCTCCTGGGTATTGTGATCGGTTTGCTTGGAGGTTTATCACGTATCTCCAAGAATCGATTTCTGCATACTGTAGCCCGACTGTATGTGACCATCATGCGTGGTGTCCCTCTGCTGGTAACGTTGACCTTTCTCTATTATGGGCTCCCTTCCGCCGGAATTCAGTTGACCGCTTTTACCGTGGGTGTGCTCGGCCTCTCCATCACTAATGGGGCGTATGTTACGGAGATTATCCGGGCTGGTATTGAATCGATTGATCCAGGCCAGATGCGCGCCGCCCGTTCTCTGGGGATGTCTTATGGACTGGCCATGCGACGCATAATTCTCCCCCAGACGGTTCGCCGGGTCCTTCCACCGATTACCAACGAGGCTATTACGCTGCTGAAGAGTACATCGTTAGTCTCTACGATAGCCATCTCGGATCTCTTGCGGTCTGGGTTAGAAATCATGACCTGGAAAGCCAACACCTTTAGTCCTTTTGCCGGGGTAACGCTGATGTATCTGCTCATGACCCTCCCTCTGCTGGCGTTGGCTGGATATTTGGAGAAGCAATACAAAATTCAATAGACTTTGGTCCATTTTATTCTGAAAATGCCATGACTCTCCTCATGCAGAATGGAACTATCTTAACCTTTGACTCAACGCATACTGTCCTGAATCCCGGGCAAATCTTGATTCAGGATGGTATCATCGTGCAGCTCGGTGAAACGGTGGATCTCACCAATATCCGTGTGGAAGAGGTTGTCGATGCCGAAGGAGGATTAATCCTTCCTGGTCTCGTCAATGCCCATACGCACTCTCCAGAGAACTTGCAGCGGGGAGTGGCGGATCGGCTTAAGCTGGAACAGTGGCTTCCCCTGATCTGGAGGGATTTAGATCAACTGACACCGCGCCAGAATTATCTCGCCGCCCTGTTAGGCTGTATCGAAATGCTCAAGACGGGTGTGACTTCTGTTATCGACCACTTTCGGGCTATTCCTCAGGATCTGGATCGCATCGAAGCGGTAGTAAATGCCTATACTATGGCTGGTTTGCGAGCGACGATAGCCATTATGATACGAGATCGGATCCATCCCGGGGACCTGCCTGCCACAAGATCGACTTCTACTCCACTCATTTCCCAATCTCTGCCGGAGCTGGTTGACATTTGTGAGGAGGCGATTCAACGCTGGCACGCTCCGGAAAAGGGGATACAAATTATGCTCGGTCCTTCGGCTCCTCATCGCTGTACCGATCAACTCCTGGAGAGGATGCAGATCCTGAGCAAGCAATACCAGGTTGGAGTACATACACATGTGGATGAGACCCAGGTGCAAGCTGAGATTGCTCGACAACTTTATGGAAAAAGTGCCATGGCTCACCTGCACGATCTGGCCTTACTTACTCCCGATCTATTTATTGCGCACGGTGTATGGATCGAACCAACCGATATACCACTGCTGGCGCACCATGGAGTTTCGGTTGTCCATAATCCGGTAAGTAACCTGCGTCTGGGGAGCGGTGTGGCTCCCATTCCAGCCCTCTATACTCATGGGGTGAATATAGCACTAGGTACGGATGGGGCAGCGAGCAATGATAGCCAAAATCTTTTTGAAGTGCTCAAATGGACGGCTTTACTTCCACGGATTACTCTTCCCGAACCGGAAAATTGGCTCTCCGCCCGAGACGTTTTGTCCATGGCGATCCGAGGAGGAGCTGTCGCTACCCGGTCTGCTCACCGCCTCGGCTCTCTTGAGGTGGGCAAACAGGCAGATTTGATCATTTTAGATACGAACCACTATGCATTTCAACCACTGCATGACCCGTATCACCAACTGGTCTATTGCTATCACGGTACCACTGTCCGGACAGTTATCATTAACGGACAGATGGTCGTTGACAACCAGCGTATTCGTACCTTTGATGAAGGAGCGGTGTATCAGGAGACCGCGGAAATTGTGAAAAAATTGATAAAAGGGGAATGAACCATGTCAAGAGAACACTTATGGGTTAGACGGCTTATTCATGTACTGCTCATCGGAGTGGTTATTGTGTTTTTAGCATCACCGGTAATTGCGGAGACCACTCTGGAAAAGATTAAGCGCACCGGCGAGATTGTCGTAGGAAATTCAGGAGTCTATCCCCCCTTTGAGTTTAAAGAAGGGGGGGAACTGGTTGGGTTTGATATCGATCTCACCCATCTGATTGCCAGAGAGCTTGGGGTTAAACCGAAGTTTGTAGTGATAGATTTTAAAGGTATTATTCCCGCTTTGAAAAGTAGTAAGGTCGATGTGCTGATTACTGCTATGACCTATCGGGAAAGTCGAGCTGAACAAATTGCTTTTTCGGAATCCTATTATGATACGGCGACAGCCATTGCCGTCCGGAAAGGGAGGACCGATATCCAGAAAAAAGAAGATCTGGCGGGCAAGAGTGTGGGTGTAGAATTGGGGACTACTGGTGAGCGGGAAGCGAGATCGGTAGAAGGGGTAAAGGAAGTTAAAACGTATGATACATTGATGTTAGCGATGCGGGATTTACAAATTGGGCGGGCAGATGCGGTTGTCAGTACGTTACCACCCCTTCAATATCTGATGCATCGAAACTATCCCGATCTGGAAGTGGCCGTGACCTATCAAAAAGGGTGGGTGGGGATCAATACCCGAAAAGAAGATCAGGATTTACTGGCGGAAATCAATCGAATTCTCCGGAAACTGAAGGAATCTGGAGAACTCAAAGCCCTGCATGAAAAGTGGTTTGGTGCGGTCATACAATAGGCGTTAGGATGATTACTATCAAACAACTCCACAAATATTTTGGGTCGTTACATGTGCTCCGAGGGATCAATATGCACGTGGCTCCTGGTGAGGTCGTAGTAGTGATCGGCCCGAGTGGTTCCGGGAAAAGTACCTTGCTCCAGTGTATCAATTTCCTGGAACCTTATGACGAGGGAGAGATCTGGGTGGATGGAGCACTGATCGGGTACCGATATACCGCAGACGGCACCCGCGTGCGAGTAGATGAGAAAACCTTAAACCGTATGCGCATGCAGATCGGGATTGTTTTTCAGCAGTTTAATCTGTTTCCACATTTAACAGCATTAGAGAACATAATCGAAGCGCCGGTGTACGTGCGTAAGATTCCCAAAGACCAGGCGATTGCTCTGGCAAATGGCCTCCTCAAAAAAGTAGGCCTGTCTGCAAAAGCCCAAGCGTATCCCTCCCAGTTGTCTGGTGGACAGCAACAGCGGGTGGCTATAGCCCGATCGCTGGCCATGCAACCGAAGGTGATGCTCTTTGATGAAGTGACCTCAGCCTTAGACCCGGAACTGGTGGGAGAAGTACTTAATGTGATGAAAGATCTGGCGAAAGAAGGAATGACTATGATTGTGGTGTCTCATGAAATGGGATTTGCGCGGGAAGTGGCCGATCGGGTAATTTTTATGGATGAAGGACTCATTGTCGAAGAGGGAACTCCAGAGGAGATCTTTACAAATCCTCAAAATCCCAGAACACAAACTTTTCTCAGTAAAATCCTCTGAAAATACCTTTGCTATACTTCTAAGTAAGTATGACTACATTTCTTGCACTCTTCAATTCTATCACTTCCTCTGCTTGTCATGCTGAGCGAAGCGAAGCATCTCGCCCCTTTCCACAAGAGACCCTTCGCTCCGTTCAGGGTGACCAGACCAGATTCCTCCCGGAGTGTAGCGGAGGGAAGTCCTTTCTTCATCCGTTTTTCGAGTAGGGATGAAGCGAACGGGATTTGGTCAAAAATTCCTAGTCATAATTACTTATTGAGTAACTATGACGAAGAATTTTGCCTAAAAGCCACAAGTAGGGTGGGCTCAGCCCACCGAGAAGAACCAGCGCTGTGTTGGTGGGCTCAGCCCACCCTCCATGCGATAGAAAAAAATGCAAGAAATTTAGTCATACTTAGTACGGTGTTTCATAAGATAGTTAAAAGCCTTGGGGAGAAGTACACACCATGCCAAAACTCGATCTGTTGGTCAAAAATACGCGTATCTGGGGTCCACATGGCCTGCAGGAGGGGACGTACGACCTTGGGATTGCCGATGGGCGATTTGTAGAAATTGCCCCCACGGTGACTACTAAGGCTACGCAGATCATCGATGCAGAACAGCGTCTGGTAGTGCCTGGGTTTGTTGAACCGCATATCCATTTGGACAAGGCCTTGATCAATGAAGAGGTTCGGGCTAATCGATCGGGTACGCTTGCCGAAGCCATCGCGATCATTTGGGAAAAAAAAGCGCGCTATACAGTAGAAGATATCGTTCGTCGAGCCAGTCGAGTAGTCGAAATGGCTGTACAGAACGGTACCACATACATCCGCACCCATGTGGATGTCGATAGTATCGGTGGGTTACTGCCTCTGGAAGGGGTCTTAGCCGTCCGTGAGCAGTATAAAGATATTGTCGATATCCAGATCGTGGCTTTTCCGCAAGAAGGAATCCTGAAAGACCCGGGGACAGACATGCTCCTTGCGCGAGCCATGGAGATGGGAGCGGATGTGGTTGGGGGAATGCCGTTTAATGAACACTCGCAGACAGATAGCAAGAAACATATAGAAATAGCCTTTGAACTTGCCAGGGCTTTCCAGGCAGACATCGATATGCATGTGGATGAGACCGATAATCCGGAGGCACGCACGCTGGAGATGTTGGCTGACCAGACCATAGCGTATCACTATACGGAACGGGTTACGGCGGGACATACCTGTGCCCTCGCTGCCTATCCGGATGCCTATGCCCGAGCGGTCATTCAAAAAGTGAAACGGGCTCGGATGCACATGATCACCAACCCGGCTACTAATCTGATGTTACAGGGGAGACAGGATCAACAGCCGATTCGACGAGGTATTACACGGGTGAAAGAGCTCCTCGCCGAAGGGATCAATGTGGCATTTGGACAGGATTGTGTCAAAGACACCTTTTATCCCTTTGGACAAGCTGATATGCTGGAAGTAGCACTTATTACCGCCCATGCTGCGCATATGAGTCAGCCCGAGGAAATCGAGAGGGTTTTGGCCATGCCCACCTATAATGCGGCAAAAATTCTTCGCCTGAAAGAGTACGGGATTGTCGTGGGCTATCCAGCCGATCTGGTAGTGATCGATGCGCAGACGGCTGCTGAGGCGATCCGTCTCCAGCCTGATCGGCGATATGTCATCAAACGAGGTCGTATTGTAGCGGAAACGGTTACCCAGCAAAAGGTCTATTGGTAATTTTACTTAGCTTTTGAGATAACGCTCGATCCGCTGAAGCCCTATGGCGATATTTTCTAGGGAGTTGGCATAGGAAAAGCGGAGATATCCTTCGCCATTGGCTCCAAAATCGATCCCCGGTGCAACAGCCACCTTCGCCTGCTCAAGGAGGTGAAACGCCAGCCGGTAAGAATCTGGATCAAACTTTTTGGCATTGGCAAAGACATAAAACGCTCCGGTAGGATCAGTGGTGATACCAAAACCGATCTTTTTTAATCCCTCCAGCATAAACTTCCGACGGGTATTATATTCGGTAATCATGCGGGTGGTATCGGGGATAGCTTCGCGGAGAGCGGTAATCGCTGCCCGCTGGACAAATGCACTGGCCGAAATAAAGAAGTTTTGCTGAATCTTTTGCATAGGACGCACAAACTCTGAGGGGGCAATGACATAACCAAGCCGCCAACCAGTCATAGCAAAAAGCTTGGAGAAACCATTCAGGACAAAGGCCCGGTCTGTATATTCCAGAATAGAATGTTCCTTCCCTTCGTACACAAGACCATGGTAAATCTCATCCGAAATGAGGTAAGGAGAAAGGGAAGCGAGCTGTTGCATGATTTCGGGAGAGAGCAGAGTGCCGGTGGGGTTAGCTGGAGAATTGATCATGATCCCTTTGGTCTTGCTGGTAATATGGTCCTGGACAGCATCTATCCGATACTGAAACCCATCCTTTTCGTATACCGGGATAGGGAGAGGGATTCCCTCGAGTAGCGTGATAAAATTCGGATAGCACGCGTAGTGTGGATCGGTAAGGATGACCGTATCGCCGGCATCGAGCAGGGCAGCCCAGATCAAAAAAAGAGCCGGCGACGTGCCAGAAGTCACCAGGATTTGCTCTGGAGAAACCTCTACTCCATACTTTGTACAATAATATTCCGCAATAGCTTCCCTCAACTCGAAAAGTCCCATACTATGCGTATAGTGTGTTTCCCCATCGCGCAGAGCTCGCACAGCCGCTTCGACAATACAGGGAGGTGTGTCAAAATCAGGTTCTCCAATCTCCAGATGGATCACCTCTCGCCCCTCCAGTCGTTCGATTTCCTGGGCTCGCTCCAGCACATCCATCACGATAAAGGGAGGAATCTCTTGCGCCCTCTTGGATACCATGGTACTTTCTCCTTCATCTTACCATTCAACTCTGCAGAAGTTGGTAGAAGTTCCTGGACCCGTCTTTTCTCTCTAGCCAATATGGTGTCGAGACCTCTTCTCGTGTCCTTGTCCGCATCTGGGATGAAACGGAGGGATGACCTCTGGCCTCAGTGAGAGGCCAGAGAAAACGTGTACCAACCCCAACCTCAGTTTAACCGGAGAACACTCTGACAAAAGAATCACATTTTGTCAAGGAGAAGTAGTTTCATTTCAATCCGCCAGACCTTAAGCAAAGCAAAGAGGCTGGAATGGAACTCCTTGTCTCCCTCTTTCCTGCTCCAGGATAAGCTCTGCACAGGATGAAGGAAGGAGCATCATGAAGAATGCATTATTGGCAAAACAAACTGGTATTCCCTCTTAGCGTCGTCTGGCTAAATAGATTCCTCCCAATACCAGGGCTCCTCCGAGGAGTTTGGTACCAGTAATCGCTTCGCCGAGTACAACCCACGCTCCAATAACCGTAATGACAGGGGTGAGATATTGGTAGATGACGGTACGGTTTAAACCGAGTTGAGAAACTCCCCAGGTCCAGAGTAAAGAAGAGAGGACCATACTCCCGAGGACTATATAGCCGACGAGTATCCAGGTCGAAACAGGAATGGTTTGCCATTGCTGGACATGCAATTGGGAGGCCCCCACTGGAATGAGGAGGGTAAGACCAGTGGTCATGGAAAGAAAGGTCACCTGCAGAACGGTATGTTTCTCTCCAATGCGTTTTTTCACCATAATCAGATAGTAAGACCAGGTCAGGGAGCCTAAAAGAATCAGGATATCGCCATAGAGATGTTCCCAGCCGATAGCGAGCCCTTGCCCTTGAGTCACAATCAGATAAATACCGCTCACGGAGATAACAATCCCGATCCATCCCCAGCCGGTCATTGGTTCCTGTTTGGTAAGCACCATATACAGAGTTGTAAAGATTGGAGTGCTGCAGGAGATCAGAGCAGCGTTGGAGGCAGAAGTATAGGTTAGCCCCATGCTCCAGCAGATGGCTGACACAGCCCTTCCCATAATTCCTGGAAGGAAGAAAGGTTTCCACGCACCGAGCAGATACCGAATCTGCCGTTCTTGTACCCACAAAATTAACCACCCTACCAGCACGCTTAGGGTATTTCGTAATGCAATAAACACCCAGGGATGAAAATGTAACAGGACAAGCTTGGTCACGATATTATTCATCCCCTGGATCAGGACTGAAAAAAAGACGGCAAAATCCACAAAAGGGGTGATCCCTCTCTCTCGTGCAGCCATCCCTTGCTGGATAAGAACACGCCAATAGGACAGAGCACGAGATTGTTTACGCTCTACAGAAGTATCGATTTCCATGCAAAAAATTTCTCCTGTGATGCAGGTGTCTACTTGTACGAGGAAAAATTAACCGAAAGTCGGATCAGATGAATCCTATGGTAGCCAGCGCTGTGAGGATTTGCAAGGCGGATTGTCAATCCGACACAGGTTTATCGTGGCATTTATAGATCATCGAAAAACTGATCGTTTTTCTTTCATGAAGACTTACAGAGATCTTACCTCTCATACGGGAAATTTTCAACAAGAAGGTATGAAAAGTATAGAGCTCTATGCTATACTGTGATATCTTCTCTCTTGGGTGCTTTTGACAATAACGAAAAGAGGAAACGATGGAGCAAGAGGGTGGTCAACCTTCCAAAGGCTATCTGCCTCCTAAGTAAAAGGTGTGGTTGATCCCCTCTTTCAATGGAAGGAGAAGGTGTTACTATGTGGTCTGAGGTTACTAGTCCAACCAAACGGGTTACCGATTATAAGTTTCGTCGTTACACCGTCCATCTGGATCGTGGAGAGTTTATTCCCGAAATCGTGTCCTGTCAGGATATGGAGGATTTTCTAGGAGGAATCGGCCGTTCATTTAAGCTCCTTGGACACTATACGGTACAGAATCCCTTTGACCCGGCAGCTCCGCTGATCATGAATCTTGGGATCTTTTCGGGTACAGAGGTTATGACGGGACTGCGGATTTTCTTTTCCGCTTATAGTCCGTTGAAAGTGGCCAACAATGGCTTCCCGCTGGCCATGTGGTCTACGGCTTCGGGGAAGTTTGGGACCAAACTGCTGGCTACCGGGGTGGATGAGGTGATTTTTCTTGGACGTGCTCCCCAACCGGTCTACCTCCTTATTCGAGGGACTGAGGCTGGCCCTCAGTTTTCGCTGGAAGATGCCACCGCCCTGCGGGGAAAAACGACTCATGAAAAGATTCTGCTCTTGGCCGAACGGCATGCCGATGCCCATATAGCAGCGCTGGGGCCGGCTGGTGAGCATTGGCAGACCAATCGTTATGCGGCCATTGCCTGCAGTACAGAAAACGAGCTGCGGACCAAAGAATGTAAACCGCGCTTTGCGGGCCGCGGTGGAATGGGGAGTATTCTCGGTTCCAAAAATGTGCTGGCGATTGTCGCTCAGGCCCCTGATCTGAAGCGGGGAAAACTCCCTCCGGGTGTTCTGGCCGCTAACAAAGAGATTGCCCGTGGTCCAGGGTCCCGCAACTATCGGGACAAAGATAAAGGAAATGGTGGAGGAGGAACCTGGCGTAACGTGGCGGGTCTCCATCCTCTGGGAGCTTTGCCAGAGAAGAACTTCTGGCCTCAAGGGGATGATAACCCCAAAAACCTGTATCGCGATGCTTTTGAACCGAGATATGTGATTAAAGATGAATCGTGCTGGCAGTGTGGAATTGCCTGTCATAAGAATATTTACGAAATTGCTGAGAAAAATGGCAAACGGAAAGCTGGCAAGTTCTATACCAAATTGGATTACGAACCCCTCGATCTCCTTACCGTTAATTTAGGGATCTATGATCAAAAGCAAGCCCTTGAAATTGTCGAACTGGTTGATCAACTGGGGTTTGACTCGATCAGTTTAGGGGCAACTCTGGGTTATGTGATGGAGTATAACAGTAAGCATCCCGATAAGCCCATTGGGGCAGGGATACAATTTGGGGATTTTGAAACGACCTGTCAGGTGATCAGAGAAATGGCCTTTGGGGGCTTCCCAGAACTTGGACAGGGTGTCAAACGACTCTCGGAATCACTGGGGGAAACCGAGTATGCCATGCACTGTAAAGGGGTGGAACTTCCGGCCTATCTCCCGGAAACCAACCCCGGGTATCCCTTTGCCCTTGCTGGTGGACATATGTCCATGCGTACCTTCCTGTTGCTGGTCTTCGAGGGTAAAACAGATATCGACTATTGGGAAGATGCTATTGTGAATCGAGGTATCTACTATACTCGTGATGATCTGATCGGCCTCTGCAAGTTTGCCGGAGCGCCTGACGATCATCTGGTCAAAGCCTTTCAGGATCTGTATGGAATTCCGGTCACTCAGGACGAGATGTTTCACGCCACGATGCGTACCTATTTGCGTGGCCTCTTGCTGGAACGCAAGCAGGGGATAACGCTCGATGACTACGTGTTGCCTGCACGTACCTATAAGAAGAATCCCAACGTGCAACTTCCACACTTCATTACACCAGAGTTTTTTACCGAATTGCGTGAGCGAGTTTTTAGACAATTTGATCAGAAAATACATGAGTATAGGTTGGTAGCAGGTTCAACTGCGACTGGTTAATCTACCCTGTCTGTCGGTCAAAGTACGGAAAATCCTGGTTTGGGCAATGGTTTAATGGGAGGGGCGTGCCGCTCACGCCCTGTTCCTTACCTCTCCCCTAGTGCCATCCGTATCTCTTTGAGCAATTCCAAAAGATTAAAAGGTTTGACAAGCAGACGAGCGACGCCGAGACGAACCGGAGGGAGATCCTGACTGGTCGGGTCTCCGCTGATGAAAATATACGGTAACTCTGGATACAATTCTTTCCAGCGTTGATAGAGTACATACCCCTCCCGGGCCTCATGATTGGGGGTCAGATGCACATCGGAGACCACCAAGCCAATTGCTGAAGGACCGACGTGTTGCCAGATATCTTCGGCTTCTTGCATTGTAGCAGCAATGAGCACGGTATAACCTTGGAGCCGCAGAAATTCAGAGAGTGTCTCTGCAACTGCTGCATCATCTTCTATGAGTAAGATAGTGCCTTGATTGGACATAAGTAATGGTAATATTTATTTAAATTTTCGTTATTTGCTAAAACTTAAAGCAAAATACATGCCAAAAGAAAGTTGATCAACCGTTTGATATTTTGCTATACAAGGTGATCAGAGAAGTAAATTCCGGCTGTCCAAAATTTGCATAGCGTACGCCTGTTTTTTTTATAGACAAGAGTCTATTTTAGCGATATTCTCGACCAGATTTTCTCCATGCTTCGCTCTGCTCAGCATGACATGTGCAGACTTGCTTGCTATGAGTTCTTTTTTTTAAGATATTCATTTGAGGAGTACAGTATGTTACGGATAGATGTGTATACCAAGATTATCTTAACCGTGATCGCTTTAGCTTTAGTGCTTCTCCTTTTTAAGCCTCTCTTTTCTTTGACTCCTGCGAATGCGGTGGAAGAGGAGAGGTTTTCGTATATCCTGCCGATGGGAGTCTCCACTTTTTTTGATATCCGGACGGGAGATATTTATTACTATACTCTCCCTTCTGGTGAGCAAGAAGTACGGCTAAGTATGCAGTACAGGCTCGAAGAGCCAGGGAAACCTTTACGCAGAATTCGATAGCCAAAGATCAGCCAGAGAATCCTCTTTCTCATACATAAGAGGATCATTGCTCGAAAATATAACCTATCTAAGGAGTATCTATGATGAGATTACCAGGAAAAGTGGCCATAGTGACTGGAGCTGGTTCAGGCTTTGGGAAGGGGATTGCTGAGCGTTTTGCCCAAGAGGGCGCCCAGGTAGTGGTCGCAGATGTCAATGAATCTGCAGGTAAAGCAGTAGTTGCAGGTATTGAGCAGTCAGGAGGCAAAGCCATTTTTGTACGAGCCGATGTTGCGCAGGCCTCCGAGGTGGAAGCTATGATCCATACAGCAGTACAACGATTTGGAGTGTTACATATTCTGGTCAATAATGCTGGAATCCCTCAGCGTCCTTGTCCACTGGTTGATACATCCGAGGAATTGTTTGATCGATTGTTTGCCGTCAATGTCAAGAGTGTCTATCTTGGTGCGCGTTTTGCCATTCCGGTTTTCCGCAGTCAGGGTACAGGAGGGGTCATTATCAACACTGCCTCCACGGCTGGTCTACGTCCTAGACCAGGACTCACTGCCTATAATGCGACAAAAGGAGCCGTCATCACCCTGACAAAATCCCTTGCTCTGGAAGTGGCACCGGATCGCATTCGGGTCAATGCGCTCTGTCCAGTGGCAGGCGATACACCCATGTTAGCGGAGTTCATGGGAGGGAGAGATACTCCTGAAGCTCGGGCCCGTTTTCTCCAAACCATACCCCTTGGTCGCTTCAGCCGTCCTTCTGATATGGCCGCAGCAGCCCTCTATCTGGCTTCAGACGAAGCAGAATTTATCACAGGAGTCTGTCTAGAAGTGGATGGAGGACGGTGTATTTGAAGGGGATATTTCCCAGTGAGCAGGAGTCGTAGCTCTTATTGATTAGGAGAAGAACCCTCAGGGATCGTTTTCCTCTTCCTGACCGCTTTGCCTCCTGAATTCTCCAGACTACTCAGGAAAAGCAACATACTCCAGTGGCTTTCTGCTTGACCCCTTTGACAGGATTTGTTACTTTCTATCTGAAAAATTTTCCAGGGCTGTGTGCATTTTTTGCACGCTGGTTTGAAAAACTAGTTCTGCACTCACGTGGAATTCTGGAAAAAGAGAATGATGGCCAGAGTGGATCGAAAATTGCATTAGCCAAATTGATAAATCTTGAGATTTACGGAGGAGTGTGCGCTCTCTTCTGGTAAGGTTTAGATCTTTTGGTTAGAAAGTTGCTATGTCGAACGTGACTTCATATAGTGAACATGTGCTGGCCAGTCTAAGCGATGGATTGGTGGTGGTCGATGAAACCTTTTCTATTGTGGTGTTCAATCCGGCTATTGAAGAGATGCTTGGCTGGTCTGCTTCTAAGGCATTGCACAGGCCTCTGCAGAAAGTCTTTGCTCAGCCTGTTTCTTTGTACGAACGGGTCGTTTCAACCTTTCGCAGTGGAAAGGTCTATGCCAATCAAGAAGAGATCCTGCAGAGACGAGATGGATCGGAACTAGCTGTCAGTATTACCTCTTCTCCTCTGTTCAATAGTGAAGGGGATATCATCGGTGTAGTGTTGCTGATCCGGGACCGGAGCCGATTTCGAGTTTTAGAAGAAGAAGCCCGCCGCATCGAAACACTGACCTCTTTTGCCACTCTAGCGGCGAGTGTAGCTCATGAGATCAAAAATCCGCTCTTAGGCATCCGGGGAACCGCGCAACTCTTGCAGGAAGAACTCCCTTCATCGGCTCTCAAGGAGTATACCGGAGTCATTATCAAAGAGGCCAACCGGCTCAATACACTGGTGGAGACTCTACTCAATCTCACCCGTCCTCAGCCCCTCAAGCGGGAACCACACAATATCCATCAGATTTTGGAACGAGTCCTCTTCCTCTTGAAATCTCAGGCCCAGGAGAAGAAGATTCTCTTTCACCCGGACTATGATCCAAGCCTTCCAGAGATCTGGTTGGATGAGGAACGGATGGTCCAGGTGTTTGTCAATCTATTACAGAATAGTCTGGAAGCGATGGAATCTGGAGGGGAAATTACCATCACCACCAAAGTCGCTACCGAGTATCAACTATTACCCAAGGAAAAACAAGAGATATACTTTGCCTTGATCGAGATTCAGGATCAAGGGATAGGTATCCCGGACACAATCCAGGAAAACCTCTTTACTCCTTTTTTTACTACGAAAAGACAGGGAAGCGGGTTGGGGCTGGTTATTTCCCATCGCATCATAAGTGACCATGGAGGACGACTCCTCCTGAAAAGTCAAGAAGGAAAAGGAACCGTCGCTTCTGTCTATCTTCCGATTGAGATACGGCACACAACTTAAAGAGGCGCGTATGACCGAAACGAGTATCCTGGTCGTAGATGATGAGGAGAGTATTCGCTGGATTTTCCAAAAAAGCCTGCAAAAGCGTGGCTATCGTGTAGTCACGGCTGCGGGTGGAAATGAAGCCCTTCGATTGGTGGAAGAGGATACCTTTTCCACGATCTTTCTGGATATTCGCCTCCCCGATCTGGATGGACTGACCGTCTTGGATCGACTCCAGGAAATGTGGCCACAGATTCCTGTCATCGTCATGACTGCCCAGAATACCATGGTGAATGCGATCAATGCCATGAAGAAAGGGGCCTATGATTACATTGTCAAACCCTTTGACCTGCCAGAAGTGTATGCCCTGGTTGAGAAGACCATCCAATCTCAAGGTTCTTCCGCCTTTACACCGGTTGCTCAAACCTTGCCTGAAGATTTCTCCCAGAGTGGCGTGATTGGCCAGAGTGAGAAGATGCGGGAGATATACAAACTGATCGGTAAGATCGCCAGCCGGAATGTCACCATCTTACTCCGAGGGGAGAGCGGCACAGGTAAGGAACTCTTGGCCCGTACCATCCATGCCCACAGCAGGCGAGCCGATTCCCCTTTTGTTGTGGTCAACTGTGGGGCTATTCCGCGTGAATTGCTCGAGAGTGAGCTATTTGGCCATGAAAAAGGGGCTTTTACCGGAGCCCATATTGCCAAACCAGGGAAATTTGAACTGGCCGATAAAGGGACCCTCTTACTCGATGAGATTGGGGATCTGGAACCGATTCTCCAGGTCAAACTGCTCCGGGCATTACAGGAGAAAGAATTTTATCGGGTTGGAGGTAAAGAGCCAATCCGGGTAGATGTAAGGGTGATCGCCGCCACGCATCGAGACCTGGAGCAGGCTATTGCACAAGGCCAATTTCGAGAAGATCTCTTTTATCGACTGAATGTCGTACCTATCGTCGTCCCTCCTTTGCGGGAAAGACGGGAGGATATTCCATTGCTCCTGCAGTATTTCTTGCAAAAATTTGCTCAGGAACTCGAATTAGAACCCAAACACTTTTCCGAACAGACACTGCATTTACTCCAACTCTACGATTGGCCCGGAAATGTCCGGGAACTCGAAAATGTGGTCAAACGCTCCATGTTACTCTGTTCGGGTAGACTCATCACCCCCGATTACCTCCCAGAGAGTATTAGCGGAATACATCCCCAAGCTGAAAATCCAGCCGACTACTCTTTAGAAGCTCTCCTCCGTCAACGAATTCAGGCCGCCTTATCCCAGAAGATGAAGGAAGGGAACCTGTATCAGACGATCCTGGAAGATATAGAACGCCCCCTGTTTCGGGCTGTTTTGGCGGAGACCGGTGGAAATCAATTGCGTGCCGCCGACTTGCTTGGTCTCAATCGAAACACCTTGCGCAAAAAATTGCGCTCTCTTGGTTTAAAAGGAAAAGAAAAGGAGCACACCACATGAAACGCACTGCAGCCATTATTCTTGCCGCTGGGCAATCGAAACGTATGAAATCCCGTACCAACAAAGTCTTGCATCCCTTATGCGGAGAACCGCTGCTCTCCTATCCGCTGCGTCTAACCCGTACGCTGGATCTCGAGCGAGTAGTGGTGGTGGTAGGGCATCAGGCTGAAGAGATCAAAAAACGTTTCCCCGAAGATGGATTTCAATATGTTTTCCAGGAAACTCGTCGAGGCACAGGTGATGCCGTGAAGACGGCCGCTCCTCTGTTCACAGATTTCTCCGGTGAAGTACTCGTCCTCATTGGGGATGCTCCACTCCTGCGCGCAGAAACTGTAAAGGAACTCCTCCAGACCCATCGCACTTCGAAAGCCGCTGTCACGATGCTCACCACGATCTTTCCAGAACCTAAAGGCTATGGCCGGGTATTGCGTGATAAGCAGGGATATGTGATACGGGTCGTAGAGGATGCTGATGCGTCACCACACGAGCGAGAAATCCACGAATGTAATAGCGGTATCTTCTGTTTTGAGGCTTCTTTTCTCTTTCAGTCCTTGGATCAGCTCTCTCCTCGAAATCAACAGGGAGAGTATTATATCACCGATCTGGTCGGAATTGCTCAACAGCAAGGGAAAATCGTAGCTGCCCAGGTAGCCCCAGATTGGCGTGAGGTCATTGGGGTCGACGATCGGAAAAAACTGGCCCAGGCTGAACATTTCCTCCGCATGCAGATCGTGGAGCAGCACATGCGCAATGGAGTGACCATTATGGATCCAGTCCATACCTATATCGATCCCTCAGTACAGATCGGGGCGGATACGGTAATTTACCCGAATTGTTATCTGCAGGGAGAGACGGTCATTGGAGAGGAATGCACCCTTCTCCCCAACACCTTTATTGTGAACAGCACCTTAGGAAATAAGGTAGAAATCAAAGGGTATTCAGTGATTACCGAAAGTCATATCGCTGCCCACTCCAGTGTAGGTCCTTTTGCACATCTTCGCCCCGGCACGATCCTGGAGGAACATGTAAAAATCGGGAATTTTGTCGAAGTAAAAAAATCGGTGATTGGTAAAGGATCCAAAGCCTCACACCTCAGCTATATTGGAGATACCCTTATGGGAAAAGAGGTCAATATCGGGGCAGGGATGATTACCTGTAATTACGATGGCGAAAAGAAGCTCCAAACCATCATTGAAGATGAAGTGTTTGTCGGAAGCGATAGTCAATTTATTGCACCTATCCGTATTGGCAAAGGCTCGTATATTGCAACCGGCACTACAGTGCGTAAGGATGTCCCTCCTGGAGCTTTAGTCTTTAATCGGAAGGAAGAAGTACAACGGGAAGGTTGGGCGGCAAACCGCAAAAAGAAAGAGTAGGTCGTATCTTATCCTGAAAGCCGAGGGTACCAAGAGCATGAATCTCCAGACACTGAATTCCAGACAACAGGAAGCGGTCGAGTGGACCGAAGGACCTCTCTTAGTGTTAGCCGGGGCAGGCTCAGGCAAAACACGAGTGATTACTCACCGGATCGCGCATCTCATCAAACATAAAGGGGTATTGCCCTGGCAGATTATTGCTCTAACCTTTACCAACAAAGCTGCCGGAGAGATGAAAAAGCGAGTGGAAACGCTTTTAGGTGGACGACTCTCTTCGGATATCTGGATCAGCACCTTTCATTCGGCCTGCGTGCGTATTCTCCGTCGAGAAATTGCTCGACTCGGCTATAGCCCGCATTTTCTCATCTATGACAGCAGCGATCAGCTTAACAGTGTAAAAGAGTGCATGGCCGAGTTAAATATAAATACCGATCTGTATTCCCCCCGGAGTATCGCCAGTCGTATCAGTCGTCTGAAAAATCAGCTTATCCCCCCAGAAGCGTTTACGGCTACCAATCCGACCTTTGGTTTAGAGGAACAGACGAGCAAGGTTTATCCCCTTTACCAGCACAAACTTAAGAGCCAAAATGCCCTTGATTTTGATGATCTGCTCATGATCACTGTCCAGCTCTGGGACACACATCCAGATGTGCTGGCCACTTATCAGCAGCGATTCCGCTATATTATGGTGGATGAATACCAGGATACCAATTATGCCCAGTACCGGTTGCTCTATCTGCTCACGCAGGGTCATCAGAATATCTGTGTAGTAGGGGATGATGACCAGAGTATTTTTGGCTGGCGTGGGGCTACCATTGAGAACATTCTCTCCTTTGAAAAACAATTTCCCGGCTGTAAGGTGGTCAAGTTAGAAGAAAATTACCGCTCTACCAAAACCATTCTGGATGCTGCGAATAAAGTTATCAGCCAAAATAAGGGACGGAAGGGAAAGACTCTCTGGACACAAAAAGGGACAGGGAAGGAGCTGCGTCTCTTTGTTGGAGAAACAGAGCTCGAGGAGGCTGAATTTGTTTGTCAGACGATCAAGCACCTCTGTGCTTCTCAACAGTACGCCTTTCAGCAAATTGCTATTCTCTATCGCACCAATGCCCAATCTCGGGTACTGGAAGATGGGCTACGACAATACCGGATCCCTTATCAGGTGGTAGGTGGAGTAAAATTCTATGACCGCAAAGAAGTCAAAGACATTCTGGCCTATCTCCGGCTTACTGTGAATCCCCAAGATACGGTGAGTTTCCAGCGAATCATTAATCTTCCTCCGCGCGGAATAGGCAAGGTAACCGTGGATAAACTTCTCGCTTTTGCTTCAGAGCAGGGAGTGTCTCCTTTTGAGGCTATTTCGCTGCTCAGTACTACTGCGGAGGTCTCCACAGGGATCAAGAAGAAGCTCAAAGGCTTTTATCAACTCATTCAAGAATTTCAAAATCTGCTGCCTTCCCTTCCTCCAGCTCGTTTGGTAGAAGAGGTCTTGCATCGGAGTGGTTATCTCGCTATGTTAGAGAGGAGAGGCGATGCAGAGGCGGAATCCCGTATCGAGAATATCAAGGAACTGATTTCGGCAGCAGATGTGTTTGCTCTCCAGCATCCCGAAGGGTCTTTACAAGATTTTCTCGATCATGCAGCACTGGTCTCTGACCAGGATCTGATGAAAGAGGGAGAGGGAAATGTGCTGTTAATGACGCTCCACGCGGCCAAAGGATTGGAGTTTCCTGTTGTGTTTCTGGTAGGCATGGAAGAAGGGATTTTCCCCCATTCCCGCTCTTTAGATACAAGTGCGCAACTGGAAGAAGAACGCCGACTCTGCTATGTAGGGATCACTCGCGCGCAAGAAGAAATCTACTTTACAGCAGCAGCCTGTCGGCGGATCTATGGTACAGAACAGCGGAATCCTCTTTCCTCGTTTCTCAAAGAAATTCCTCCTGCTCTGATCCGGATTGTGGAAGCTGAACAGTCCCTTCCCACTCCCCCACTAAGGTCCTCGCGACCCAACCTGTTCGCCAGTCCGACGAATACGAACGATGAATACCGCGGATTTGTTCCTGGATCCATGGTCAAACATCCCCAGTGGGGAACCGGCATCATTCAAGCTCGCGAAGGAAAAGGGGACTCTTTAAAGCTACTGATTGTCTTTCGAGGAGTGGGGAAGAAAAAAGTCTCGGCTAAACATGCGCCTCTGGAATTAATCTGATCCTTAGGAAGATGAAGGGCTAGCGCACCTCCTAACCTCAAACAGCAAATAAGTCTCAAAATGTCATTCTGAGCGCAGCGAAGAATCTCATAGTACAGAATGGATAAGGAGAAGAGACTCTATGATCAGTAAAGCTGATGTTGAACATGTCGCCAATCTGGCACGGCTGAGCTTTGGAGAAGAAGAAATAGAAAAGTTCACGCATCAATTGAACAATATCCTTACGTATATCGATAAGCTCAACGAACTTGATACGAGTCATGTGGAACCAACCTCACATGTCTTACCGATCCAGAATGTCTTTCGGGAAGACAAGGTCCGACCTTCGCTACCCGTAGAAGAGGTTCTGGCCAATGCTCCAGAGGCGGCCCATCACTATTTCAAAGTGCCGAAGATTATTGAGGAGATCTGAGGAATTATAGAACTATAAATAACAAAGATTTCTCGAAAGGTTGCCCTTCGGTTACTCACTCCTTTGTAATCTAATGACTTATAACAACTTAGAGCTTTTCAAAGACATTGCAGTTCGACGTCTCGATCAAAAAAGAGAAACCCTTTTCACCGATCTGGAGACGTTTCGGGAGTTCGGGACAGAGACCCGGATTGAAACACTCCATGGAGTGAGTATCAAACCAATTCCGGTCTTTATCAATGAGTTTTGGACATCCAAACAACGAGTTGCGCATAGTCTGCATGAGATTTCTTACCGTGCGTGTTTTAAACCACAACTCCCCCGGTTTTTTATTGAACGACTAACGGACCGGGATGATCTGGTGTATGACCCGTTTATGGGGAGAGGAACTACACTACTAGAAGGTGCTCTGCTCGGGCGCCAGGTTGCCGGTTGCGATGTGAATCCCTTAAGTGCTTTACTGCTGGCCCCTCGTCTCAATCCACCTTATTTCGAAGAAGTGCAAGAACGTCTCAAGCAGATAGACCTCACCTGGGGCAACCCTTTACCGGAAGAGTTATTCGTATTCTATCATCCGGAGACGCTCAGACAAATTTGTGCGTTGCGAGAATACTATATGCACAAAAAGAAAAAACTTGATCCGGTTGATCTCTGGATACGGATGGTGGCCACAAACCGGCTGACCGGCCATTCCAAAGGTTTTTTTTCGGTCTATACCCTCCCTCCTAACCAGGCGGTTACTCTCGAGCGCCAAAAACTGATTAATCAGCAAAGGAATCAATGTCCCGATAGACGGGACGTTCCGGCCTTGATTTTGCGTAAAACCAAAGCGTTGTTGTCCGGGATCACTGAGGATGATAGAAAACGGTTACAACGGTATGGTAGTAAAGCGCTCTTACTTACCCAATCTTGTGAGAGTACTGAAAAAATTCCGGGTAACTCGGTGACTTTAGTAGTGACCTCTCCACCTTTCCTCGATACCGTGGATTATGCGACGGACAACTGGCTTCGATGCTGGTTTAATGCTATTGATGCCCCCAAAATACCTCTCTGGATTTTTAAGCGTATCGAAGACTGGCAGAAACAGATGGCCTCGGTGTTTAAAGAGTTGTATAGAATTTTACGACCGGGTGGATATGTGGCTTTTGAAGTAGGGGAGGTACGGAGTGGGCAAGTCAAATTAGAAGAAGTGGTTATTCCGGCAGCAGAAAGTGCACGATTCATTCCTCTTTTGGTGTTAATTAATGTCCAGAAGTTTACCAAAACCTCAAATTGCTGGGGGGTGAGCAATCTCACCAAAGGCACGAACACCAACCGGGTGGTATTGATGCAAAAAAAGCCTTGTCCCCGAGCCTGAGGGAGGATATTTCGTTTATCCTCTGGAATTGCTGGTATTGTATCTATATGCTGCCCTGAAAGACTCTGGGAGACCAGATGCCTCCCGCGGATAGGGGGCCCTGACAATTTGCTTTCAAGAAGAAGGGGTATAGAGTAGATTTTGAGATTCTAGAGTGGAAGAGAGGTGACAAATTCGGTATTATATGGAATAAGAAGGGAAGCGAATCGGCAATAGACTCGAATCGGGAAGAAGACTGGTCCTCCATCATCTGTAATCGAAGAGAGGGAAAAGTATGGAGTTGTGGCGATTGACCATTCATGAAGCTAAAGAGCTATTACGTCATCAGGAAATAACGGCGCAAGAATTGACCGAAGCCTTTTTACAACGTATCGATATGGTAGAGGAGAAGATCCACGCCTATTTAACAATCTGCAGAGATACCGTTCGAGAAGAGGCCAGGGAAGCTGATCGACGGATCCAGCGAGGGGAAGAGGCGCCTTTATTAGGGATTCCTTTGGCTATCAAGGATGTTCTCTGTACCAAAGGAATCAAAACGACCTGCGGTTCACGTATCCTGGAGAATTTTATTCCTCCTTACGATGCGACAGTAATACAACGGCTCAAGGCTGCTGGAGCGCTCATGCTGGGAAAAACCAATATGGATGAATTTGCTATGGGGTCCTCCACTGAAAACTCCGCTTTTGGGATTACCCGTAATCCCTGGAACACGGAAACCATCCCGGGAGGATCGAGTGGTGGGTCAGCCGCTGCGGTAGCCGCGGATGAATGCCTGGCCGCTTTGGGAACGGATACGGGAGGTTCCATACGCCAGCCTGCAGCTTGCTGTGGAATCGTTGGTCTCAAACCGACCTATGGCCGAGTTTCTCGATACGGTCTGGTTGCCTTTGCTTCCTCTCTCGATCAGATTGGGCCGATGACCAAGGATGTGCGGGATGCTGCGTTGCTCATGAATGTTATCTCCGGTAGAGATCCGTGCGATTCAACCTCTGCCGATGTGGAGGTTTCTGATTTTACTCGCTCACTGGACAAAGGAGTACAGGGCTTACGGATTGGGATTCCCAAAGAGTACTTCGTTGAGGGGATTGATCCCGAGGTGGAAGAAGCGGTCTGGCGAGCGATCAGGTTGCTGGCTGACCTGGGCGCAACTTATGCCGAGACCTCTCTTCCTCATACCGAATATGCTACGGCTACTTATTATATTCTGGCTCCCTCTGAGGCGAGTTCGAATCTGGCCCGTTACGATGGAGTAAAGTATGGGTATCGTACTCCTCAGGCCAAAAATCTTCTAGAAATGTATTGCAAGACCCGTGCAGAGGGATTCGGCGCGGAAGTCAAACGACGAATCATGCTCGGTACCTATGCCCTCAGTTCCGGGTACTATGAGGCCTATTACAAGAAAGCACAACAGGTGCGTACGTTGATCAAACAAGATTTTGATCAGGCCTTCAGTCAATACGATGTGATCATTACTCCCACCGCTCCTACGCCCGCCTTTCGGATTGGAGAAAAGACCGATGACCCTCTCCAGATGTACCTTTCGGATATTTTTACCATTTCTGGAAACCTGGGAGGTTTACCGGGGATTTCTCTTCCTTGCGGTTTGTCAAAAAGTGGCTTACCCATTGGTCTCCAGATTCTTGGAAAACCATTCGATGAAGAGACGGTGCTTCGAGTAGCCTATACCTTTGAGCAGCATACCGAGTATCACAAGATGAAGCCCCCCCTCTAAGAGTCCTTTGGGGTTGGCAGGGCAAGATCTCTGGTCCAAGCTGGTTTCGAGCTTTTCTACTCTCCAGCAAAGGGAAGGAGGGAGAAGGTCATTGTGCGCTAAGAATGCGAAGATATGTCACCTGGAGAAAAAGAGAAACGGTAGATGGTGATTTTCTTGCATATTGGGAGGCGGATGTGAGTTGGATTCGAAAACGGACAATTGGTTTAGTCTATTCTGATCCCAAGCGGGCCTATCCAGGCTATACCCTGTTTAGCTCTGTACGTGGATATCATGCTACCTTGCTCAACATGGACGGTCAGATTGTCCATCGCTGGTATCTGGCAGAAGGGATTCAACACGCTTCGCTATTACCTGATGGTCATCTGCTGCTGCGAACACTCCCTCCTGAAGAAGCAGGAGGAGTGGAACATATTGGGGGATCCTCGGCAGCACTCCTGGAATTAGACTGGGAGGGAAACATACTCTGGGAGTATCGGAATCCCATGCTGCATCATGACCATCAACGTCTCCCAAATGGGAATACGCTCGTACTGTTGTGGGACAAACTTCCTAAGGAGGTCAATGACCAAGTCAGAGGAGGGCATTATCACGAGGAAGACCCTGAATGTATGTGGGGTGATGTGGTGCAAGAGATCACGCCAAAGGGTGAAGTGGTCTACGAATGGCGTTCCTGGGAGCATTTGAACTTTGCCGAAGATGTAATTTGCCCTCTGGAGAGCCGTAAAGAATGGACACACGCAAACTCTCTCTTCCAAACCGAAGAGGGGAAGATGCTATTGAGTTTTCGGTTAACGGATACGGTGGGCCTGGTCGATCGCGCTACCGGGGAGTTTCTCTGGAAGTGGGGACCAGGTATTTTGTCCCATCAGCACCATGCTTCGCTCCTGGATACAGGGAGGGTGCTGATCTTTGATAATGGCTCACATCGTCGACGTGGTCCCAGTTTTTCCCAGATAATTGAAATGGATCCTCACACTGGTGAAATCGTGTGGACTTATAAAACAGATCCTCTGGTGGCTTTTTTCAGCTTCTTTGTCAGTGGTGCAGAGCGCCTTCCCAATGGTAACACGTTTATTACTGATGGAGCACATGGCCATCTTTTTGAAGTGACACCAGAAGGAGAGACAGTCTGGGAATATATCAGTCCCTTTATCTTCTCCAGCCGGTTTGGTCGTACCCCGGCTATATTCCGGGCCCACCGATACCCCTTAACTCATCCTATGTTTCAAGGAAAAGACCTGGACCCACAGCGCTATCACACTCTTAATCAGCTCATTGCGCAGGGCCTCTATCCGAATGAAGATCCATCTCTGTCCAGCCCCAAACCCCTGCACGAGTGGCATTATATCGAAAAGCGGTATTAAAATAGACCTTCTATAACCTGCATGCCACTTGGTCTGGAGCGTAACAGAGGGAAGCCTGCGCCAATCATATCGACCCGCTCTGGTTCACCCCATTCTTTGATGAGATAGCCATGCCGAAGAATGATCCCGGTGACCGGTCCATGCTCCATACCTGACTCCTTTATGAAAACACCTATCCCTCACTGGCTATCCTATTACTTTGAACTCATAGCAAGTAAGTTTGCAAATGTCATTCTGAGCAGAGCGAAGAATCTCGTAGTTCTGCAGCGACTCATGAGAGATCCTTCACTTTGTCCAGGATGACATTCAGGAATCTACTCGCTATGAGTTGTTTAAAAAAAGTTTGACCAGAGAGTTTAAGGGGGTTATCCTAATTCATCGATTTCTCTGTAGCGTCTGCACTCGACGAGATGATCATTGACCATGCCTACGGCTTGCATAAATGCATAACAGATAGTAGGGCCGACAAAGGTAAAGCCACGTTTCGACAGGTCTTTACTCAGCGCTTCCGACTCTGGAGTTCGCGAAGGGATCTCTGAAACCGTTCGCCAGTGATTTTTTTTCGGACGACCATTTACGAAACGCCAGAGATAGCTGTCAAAACTCCCAAGCTCTTTTTGCACCTCAAGAAAGGCTCGGGCATTGTTTATAGCTGCGTTGATCTTGAGCCGGTTACGAATAATACCTGGATCCATCAGAAGGGCATTGACTTTATGCTGATCATAGGCCGCTATCTTTTGCGCATCAAAGTGGTCAAAGGCAAGACGATAATGGTCTCGTTTTTGTAAAATGGTCTCCCAACTGAGACCGGCCTGCGCTCCTTCTAGAATCAGAAACTCAAACAGGGTACGATCATCGTGCACCGGTACTCCCCATTCGTTATCATGATAAGCAATGGACAAGTCGGTTGTGGCCCAGGGACAACGCTGCATTTTTTCCCCATCATGCTTGAATCTATGAATCCGGAAAGATTTCTAAGCCATTCTTCCGTGTCAGGTTCATCAATTGCTGGCTGGGCCCCACCGCCCTTTGCCAGTGTATCAACTTCAAAAAACTGTTCAAACCCTTCAGAGATGATCGTTACGAAGATTTTGCTAAAGCAACTGTACTTTTCCTTAGCCTTTTTGTCAACCTATCCCAAGGCCTGGCCAAGGTCAAAATTGTACTGATTCCCTTTTTTTTGTCCTTCCCAGCACGTAGTGGAGAGTTGTCCATATAGTATCCCCTTTTGAGGAAGGAGAATATGAGGGAAATAAGCAGCTCTTTCTACAGAGTGAAAATTTCCGAAAATGCTGGTGAGGTGACATCATAAACGATGAGCCTGTTTTTTTTCTGTTGCGAAGAGAAGAGTGGAACTGTAGCCCGGTTACCTGACAGTACAAGAAAAGTGATTCCGGTTGAAAGTGCTTTATAGGCTTCCTGATAGAGATTGGCAATATTTTTGTCTGGAACCGGTTCAAGGAGGGCAAGACTTTTCAGCAGGGGAAAAGCTCTTCTCCGGCCTCCAGATACGGTCTGTATGAGTAAACGTGGTGCATAGGTCGCAATGGTGACCTGGAAACCTCTCTCCACCAACCAGAGTAAAAGGGTAGTCACAAAACTGATCGCAGTCTCTAGATACGCTTTTTCCATGACTGTTGCCTGTCTGGAGAGTTGCGTATCGAGCAGAATATTAACTGTCCAGCGCTGTTCCTGATCAAATTCTTTCACCAGCAGATGGTGGTGTTTAGCCGAGGAACGCCAGTGAATCCAGCGTGGGTTATCACCCAGGCGATATTCACGAAGATTATGAAACTCCCCCTCTCCACCCCTCGCCGAAGTCTCATTGTCCCAATCGCGCTCGGTATAACCTCCTCCTAGTAGAGGAAAAGAGGTAATCTTCCCCAACCTGGGTAACACTAAAAGAGAAGCGGGAACGAAGAGTAAACGGGACTTCGTAAAAAATCCAAAAGGGAAGCGCGTGGAGATTTCTACCGGTCCAAACTCTTGCAGGCCTCGCTGGGAAAATATCCCTTCCAGATAAAGCGCAGTGCTCTGTTGCGGACCAACATGGTGGATATAACCTGTAAAAATGCCTGGGAGGTGAGTAGACACCCCTGCGCTTCGCTCCGGGAGGCGAGCGGATGACCCTGCGCTTCGCTCCGGGAGGCGAGCGGATGACCCTGCGCTTCGCTCCGGGAGGCGTCCTTTCTCCTGGGCAGGGTGGTCAACCAGATGTAAAGAGAGAGAAGGAAAATACCGCTTGTGGTTGGTCAGCATTATCTTGTAAGAGAAAAGATTCCCGGCAAACACGTACTCTGGAAGCCAGCGGGTCAAGGTCAGCTTTCGCAGAACCACCTCGGAAAGAAGGCCAGACACCATAATCATACTGAGCATCATGGCGAGTACAAGGTACAGGAGATTAACCCCGGTATTGATAGCCGCCGATCCAATAGCCAGAGTTAGCAGGACAAACCACTTCCCTTCGCGGGTAAAAGTCAGTTTACGCGGAGGTTTGAGCAGGGAAAAAATGTGCTGAACCCTTCTCTGTATCTTGTAAAACACGGATGATACACTCATTACAAGGGCACGGGAGTCTGATGGAGAATTTCCTCAATGACCTCTGCGGCATCATGGTCAGAAAAGGAATTTCCGATCACACGCTGAGAGAGGATAGGAACGGCTAGGCGTTTGATATCATCAGGAATACAGTAGTGTCTCCCTTCAACCAAAGCCAGAGCCTGGGCTCCCCGATATAAAGCCAAGGATCCACGAGGACTCACCCCCACTGCAAGCTTTTTGGATTCACGGGTCTGGCTGACAATGGACATAAGATAATCGACCAACGAATCATCCACTCTGACCTGACGTACCTCTTCCTGCAGGGCCACTACTTCGGCAGCGTTGAGGACCGGGCGGAGAGTATCGAGGGGATGATAGAGCTTTTGGGCAGCCAGAACCCGTTTTTCGTCTGCCAGGGAAGGATAACCGATCTTGACTTTCATCAAGAAACGGTCGAGTTGAGACTCCGGAAGAGGATACGTTCCCTCATATTCGAGAGGATTCTGAGTAGCCAGGACCATGAAAGGTGCGGGAAGCGGGTAGGTCGCGCCATCGAGTGACACCTGAAACTCATTCATCGCTTCGAGTAAACTGCTTTGCGTGCGAGGAGTTGCTCTGTTAATCTCATCGGCCAGCACAATATTGGCAAAGATAGGACCGGGTTTAAACTCAAAATTTCCCTTGTGTGGATTATAGATCGAGACTCCCAGGATATCAGAAGGGAGCAGGTCTGGAGTAAACTGAATGCGCCGAAAGGAACAATCCAGCGATTTAGCCAGTGCCTGGGCCAGTGTCGTTTTTCCCACTCCGGGCACATCCTCGATCAGAATATGCCCATGCGCTAATAATCCCACCACTACCATTTTGATCACTTCTTCCTTCCCAATGAGTACTTTCTCGATGTTCCGACATAATTGCTGAATCTGCTCTCCACTCATCCTGCTCTCTCAACCTTCTGCTTTTCCATAGCCACCTCCACCAGGAGTAGCTATCCGGAGGATATCTCCCTGTTCCACATGGATATTCACTTTGGAGGCGAGCTGCTTTGGGCCCTGCTTGGTCAGCAGAAGATTCTCCCCCACTTGACCCGGTTCACCGCCGGCAAGCCCATACGGAGGGATTTTACGTCGTTCCGAAAGAATGGTCACTTCGCCATCCACCAGCATCTCCCATTCCCGGATAATACCATCTCCTCCTCGAAATTTTCCCTTTCCTCCAGATCCTCGACGGATACCATACCGTAATACTCGAAACGGATAAGCATGTTCGAGAGCTTCAATCGGTGTATTCAAGGTGTTGGTCATGTGGGTATGAATACCGTCGATACCGGGTAGGGTGGGACGGGCTCCCATTCCCCCTCCGATCGTTTCGTAATAGGTAAATGGAGTTTTCTTGCGTGGATCGTACCCCCCAATGGTTACATTGTTCATGGTCCCACTACTGGCGGCGGGAATCTTGTCCGGAAGCGCCTTGGCCAGAGCTCCCAGCACTACATCGACTATGCGCTGGGACGTCTCCACATTTCCTCCAGCCACTGCGGACGGGAAAAGAGCATTGACCACAGTCCCCTCTGGAGCGATGACCTGGAGCGGGAGCATTCCTCCATAATTGGAAGGAATATCGATCTCGACAATTGAGCGAAAGACATAGAAAACTGCGGAGAGTGTGATGGCATAAATGGCATTCACACTACCACGCACTTGTTTGGCACTCTCACTAAAATCAATAGTGGCATTACTACCCGCAATAGTAATGGCTACCCGAATCGGTACCGGGACATCACTAATCCCATCATTGTCCATAAAGTCTTCAAAGGTATACCTTCCGTCCGGGATGGCCTCGATTGCTGCCCGGGTCATCCGCTCTGCATAATCCTGGAGTTCCTGCATGTAGTGAATTGTTTCAATACGGCCATATTTAGCTGCAATTTCTAACAGACGCCGTTCTCCGGTTTTGTTCGCTGCCACCTGGGCACTCAGGTCCCCCTCCCGTTCCTCAGGAGTCCGCACATTCGCTAAAATCAGACTCAGGACATCCTTGACCATCTGGCCTCTTTGCATCAACTTGAGTGGAGGAATCCGGATTCCTTCCTGAAACACTTCTGTGGAAAGGGGCATCGAACCAGGGGTCATCCCGCCCACATCGGCATGATGCGCCCGGTTCGCCACATAGAAGAGAGGAGCAGTCTGACCTGGCTCAAAGACTGGTGAGACGAGGGTGATATCTGGGAGATGGGTACCTCCACGATAAGGATCATTTAAGATGACCACATCCCCGGGCTCCATCATGACATTTTCAATAGCACTCCGTACGGAAAGGGGCATGGCTCCAAGATGGACGGGGATGTGCTCTCCCTGAGCAACCATACGTCCTTGTCCATCAAATACAGCACAGGAATAATCGCGACGCTCTTTAATATTGGGCGAAAAGGCGGTTCGACACAGGGTCACTCCCATTTCATCAGCTACCGAGGCGAACAGGTTTTTAAAGACCTCCAACTTGATCGGATCGTAATCCATGTACTCTCCTGAAAAAACAAGGGTGATGGAAAGTGTTCCCTCTTTGCACCCAGACAGAGAGAAGGGCTTAAGCACATTGCTTCGTAGCTTCTTAATCTCTATGGGGTATTTTTAATAAAGCAACCATTCTGCACATTGTGCTGGTATGTCCTCAGTTTTCCGGGAAAATTCGGCGGAAGACGGCTGGAGATCCTTCATCAAGCTGCATATATCGCCGGACCCGCACGGTCCAGGGATTAGCCCAGCGTGCCTTCTCCCATTCCGGAGATTCAGGGACTTTCTCATGTTCGAATTCGTAGACAGTCAGGTACTTAGGAGCTTTCAACCCTTCTTCAGCAATATAGCGACGTGCAGCAATCACACCGGGAACTTGCAGGTAGCCGGGAATATAGACCGTATTATACCACTCGTTAAATTCCTCTTCATATCGCTCTGGAATCGAGATACGTCCCATTTGTAATACTCGAGCTGGCTCACTGGTCTGAAAACGTCCATCGAGGCGTTCTGGAAAAATCTGACGATAACCGTTCATAATAAAATTGCGTCCTATTACACTTCCCGAAAAGGGAGAAGACTGATAACGCACCTGCAAGAAGGCTTCGGTTCGTAAGATTCCTACATCTTCGAGTTCATACATGGCGAGGTACTTAGGAGCACCTTTCACAGCCATATAGCGTCCAGCACTCAATACCCCGGGCACTTTGAGTAGAGAAGGGATACGTTCCATATTATACCACTTATTAAAGTCCTCTTCATACTTTTCGTCCACATCCGTCCAAACCATGAGCAAGCCCATACCTCTTTTTTTGGTCATCTCTCGCTTCTCCTTTGTCCGAAAACCTGCGATAGTAGATACAGATGCTGCAGGAGAAAATAATATGAGGGGAGATCACTTAATCCTACGAGAATTATCCTGAGGTTCAACAGAAGGGGATAACCCATCCTGCGGATCATCCCCCTATCGATACCGGATATTTAGCGGATAGCCAGGGGTCTAGCCGGTGACCCGGTTGCTCCTTTAAACCGGATCGGCGTAAAGACAAACAGGAACTCATAGACCCCATCCTTGATGAGCTCATCAAAGACCATGTTCTCCAGATTGAAGATGCCATTCTTTGTAATCAGCTCGTTGTGGACAGGGAAAGCCAGATCAGGATTTGGATTCGGAACCACTTCTGTACCCCACTGGTCAGAACCAACCATAGAAGCTTTCTTTTCAATGACCCACTGGGCAACCTCTAATCCGATCCCGGGAGGGTTGTTGTTAAACTTAGCGGGATCTTTCCACAGCTTGGACCAGCCGTAGTTGAAGAGAAGAGCGTCTCCCTCTTTGATGCTGGTTTCGGGAATCCCCTCCTTGGCCAGAGCACCCCGGACGTCGGCCAGGGTGACCTCGTAGCTGTTCGGGAGCGTCTCCACTCCTTTGTAGCCGGCAATATCGATCAGGATGCCGCGGGTAATATAGGGTTTCACATTCTCCACTCCCAGCTTTTTGAGACCATAAGGGTCACGCATTTCATCTACGGTAAAGCCATTGTAGAAAACATCCTTGACAGTGCCGTCGGCCATAGTCATCTGTATACCAATATGCCCAGGACCATCGAACTGAGTGCCTACCTGTCCAATTTCCGCACAGAGTAAGTCATCGTGATATACGAGATTGTTCTTCCCGAAAGGTCCACCAGTTGGCGAGGAAGGGATGAACATCGCATAGGTCCGTTGGCCGAATAACGGCATACCCCGTTCATAGACTTGGCCGATTTCGTAAATTTTTCCTGTTTTAACCAGTTGGATGGCTTCCAGTACCTTGGCCGGGGTGATTCGATTGGATGCACCAGCCTGATCATCTGGCCCCCAGGGTGAGGGCCACCATGGCCCTTTCTCTCTGGTCTGGGCGAACGACTGGGAAACTGGCCAGGCGATCAAAGCGAGCCCAATACATGTGATTGCGAATAGCACCATGTATCGTTTCATATTGCTTTCCTCCTCTCCTCAAAAAAATTACGGAAAACCACACCACATCCTCCCCTATATCCCTCCCCCTCCCTGCTGATAGGTGTACTCTCTTACCTCCTTCCTACATATAATTCACCCGCGTGTCTTTGTTGAACTCAGGAATATGAATTTTATCATATACACTTGAGAAGAAATCCACTCCTCTCCCTCATCCCAGCCTTCTCCCACCAGGGGAGAAGGGGAAGGTGTCCGCCCCTGAACGGCTGGAGCCAGGAGTGGGTTTGTCTGGACTATGGTAGGATAGCGATGGCTCGCCCAGGGCCACCATGATTGTTCTCAATCTTCGGATTCAAGAAGATAAAAAACGCCCCACGGGGTGGTAATTGCCCCACTCCGATGAGGTACTCCGTAAAGATCATCCCCTCATTGGCCGCCACCCAGTGGGTCAGAGTCGATTCTTTCGGGTTGACCGAACCCATCTCCGGGGCATCAATCCCCACCTGTTTGACCCCTTTCTTCGCTAGATAGAGAATCGCTTCCGGAGTCGGAGCTGGCCATCCTTCCGATTGACCATCCAGAGGAGCTTTGATGCATAGCTCTGGCCGGCCTCGTTCAAATGGTTGAAAATATGCATCGGTGTGTCCTGTGTGGAAAATAACCACCTCACCAGCCTGAATCGGTCCATAGACTTTTTCATACGACTCGATGTCTTCCACTGTGATTGGCGGAGAGGCTGGCCATTTGCTTGGATCGGTTGTGCCTACTCGATGCTGCACATTGATAACCCGAGCCGGTCCCATAAAATAATGAAGAGGGACTTTGTCTGACGTCATATCGGTCGTCTTTAATTTCCCATATTTGGATTCAAACTCCTGGAGTAAAGCTCTCGTCTCCGGCGCATAGTGGTTAAAATCGAACCCTGGCGGTGGTCCAAAGTGGGCCGGGGGGTCAACATGCGTCCCAGTATGCGCATCCATAAAGTGTGTATTTACCCAGTAAGGACCAAATGGACCGGTAAAATAATTTACCGGTTGAACCAGGTGATAGGGAAAGGCATAATTCCCAACTCCAGCTCCCGTCCACCACACTGGATGCCGGGGAGAGAGTATGACCGAAAGATCCACCACTCGTTTAGCCCGAACCGCGCGCATCAATTCAGCGGCAAGTTGTAGATCCGTGATGGCTGCAGCACGAGTTTCTGCGGTAGGTGAGTTTTGATGCTTTACCGGAAGGGCAATATAGAGAGATCCATTGGGCACCTTGTCCAGGTTCATCAGCCCCTCTGTATGTGAAGCCCCATGTTTAAAGTGGCCTAAATGGCTCTCAATGGGCAAGGGATTCTGGAACATTCCTCCTGGTCCCGGGGAGAAATACTTTGGTCTTCCGAATGCTCCCATACTCGGGCTATCGATCCCCATGAGTCGTACCCCTTTACTGCCGACATAGTCTGCCGCATCAAAATCTGGAGCCGGCCAGACCGGAGCTTTCCCAGCTATAGGATCGATCAATAATCGCTTCCCTTCGGGCAGGGGTTTATCGTATTTATCATCATACCCACTCCAGTAGAGCGCCGCATCTCCTGGACGTAACGATCGATAGGAGTATTCCGCTTCTTTCACTATTTCTACTGTAAAAATCGGGCTGACCCCATTGGGAGCTTGATCCAGAATTTTTCTTCCATCGATTTTGAACACTTCACCGACCCAACCCCATGCCGGAACCTTATCACAGGTAAGATCGCCCCAGTAACCGGCATTCGGGAGGCCACTATTCTGAGGGGTCATCATATGGGGCGGGCAATCGGTCTGTGTGGCAGTATTTTCATCGACTATCAAAAGGTCTGAGGCATAGGGACGAGGACCATGAGTAACATAGGGGACGATGATAGGCTGATGATGCAGTTGCCCACCCGGCCAATTCTGATAGTGTTTCATAGAGATAGTGGGGGAGAGATCTACTACCTGCTCCGGCCCTACAGTCCAGTATGGTCCAGAAGTGCTTGCCGCAAAGGCTGAACCCGCAATACCCATGGTCAGCACCAAAACCCATACGAAATGACGTATGTATTGCCTTTTTATCATTGTCATTGCCCTCCTCTTAACTCCGAACGATATACCTATGACTATTGCCATCACCTGTTCTCTTTAAACTTTCACCTCCTCTCCTCTCGTTATGAAAACTGATTGTTTATTTACAGCACTTCTCTTCCCTCTTGTCAAGAAGAAAATTGATATTCCCAAAGGAAAGCTGGTAAACCCTGAATATTCTACCCTGGAGAACTGAGAAGATTTTTTTGCCAAGAGGAGCATTTTGTTTTTTCATCCTCTTGACTTACCGTTTTTTTTCCCTTATGGTAATAACAGATTGCTTGGGAACGCTTTATGACCCGATATTTTCTGCTATTATGGTGTTCCTAGTGTTCGATGCGGAAGGTAACTCTTCGAAATGTTAGCCGCATGGGAGCATCTATGACTTCTTATAACAGGAGGAGATCTCTATGACTTATGTAATTGCTGAACCTTGTATTGGGGTCAAAGACACTGCCTGTGTGGAAGTGTGTCCGGTGGACTGTATTCATCCAACCAAGGATGAGGCAGATTTTGAAACTGCTGAGCAGCTCTACATTAACCCGGACGAATGTATCGACTGTGGGGTATGTGAACCTGAGTGCCCAGTAGAGGCCATTTTTGAGGAGAGCGAAGTTCCAGATAAGTGGCAAGAGTATATTGAAAAGAATGCCGCTTATTATCAATAAATAGATTACTCAAGATCCCATCTCTTCTCTGGTGAATGGTGTCGTACATTACCCCGGTTGTGTCCTATTCATAGAGAGGGTAACCACCGGGGTTTTTCTCTTTTTAGAAAGTCTTTCCCACCAAAGGTTTTTTATCCTGTCCAAGCCGGTTCGTAATGAGGAAAAAACTCTTTCTCCAGCTTAGTGATCGCCATGAATATCCCCGCATCAGGATCATACAGGAGTGACATCTTGGTTTCCTGAAAGTAATCAGCGATGGCCGCTCGTAAGTAGGTATCACTAATTTTCTTGCCCTCCTCAATTCCATCACTTCCTCCGTTTTTCGAGTAATGGTGAAGCAAATGGGCTTTTGTCAAAAATTTCCAGTCATAGTTACTATAACGTATTCTATGGTTATTGCCTGCAAGAATTTCAGTACCTAGCGCACTTCAAAACGCACCATATCCACAGGCGTATTGTGCTGATCGATGAGCGCTAAGCTATGCTGACCGGGCACTGGATTCCAGGCCAAGGCAGCATCTGCAAATCCGAGCTCTGCCCCGTCTAATACCCATCGAAGCGAGGGAGCAGGTGGGTAGGCGGTAAAGAATAAGCGTTGCAGGGCAGGAGGAATATCCGGGTCGAGGGCAATAATCGCATCCGGCACCGGATAAACTATCCGGTGAAACGGTAGACGAAGGGGAGAGTTGAAGGGCATCGGTTCGGTCCCTCGAAGGAACCATTCCTGCCTCCTTTGTTCCCCTGGGGGTAAGGGTATCTCTTGCCGGACCACTCCTTTCGGAGGCTTTTTGGGATGACTCGGCTGGTTACGATGCAGCCATCTCATAATATCCAACCATACTGGAGCTGCTCCGGTAATTCCACTGACATTCCACATCGGGGCTCCAGAAAAATTTCCTGTCCATACACCAACGGTATATCTGTCTGTAAACCCTACACACCAGTTGTCCCGCATGTCCTTACTGGTCCCTGTTTTGACCGCACTCCAAAAACGAGTCGCTAGAGGACTTTCGAGGCTAAAGGTTTTACTCCGACTCTCACGGTCAGAGAGGATATCCGAGAGCAAGAAAGCGACCTGCTCGGAAAAGATACGCTGGCGGGAAGAGCGGATGTTCTGATCAAAAGTCATGCGCAAGTTACTTTTCTCACCATCATTGGCCAGAGTACGATAGGCATTGACAAGGTCCCACAGACTGACATCTACAGATCCCAGGGCAAGCGACGGACCATAAAAATCTGCTCGTTGCAAATCCTGAAACCCGAGCTGACGCAGGGTATGCACAAACGTCTCGACGCCTACCAGGTTTATCGTTTTGACCGCGGGAACATTTAAAGAGGAAGCAAGGGCCACTCGGGCGGTAACCAGTCCATGGAACTGGTTATCATAGTTGGTGGGACGATAAATCCCTCCAAAGACAGAAACATCGAGTGGACTATCCTCAATGAGGGAAGCCGGGGTCAGGATCCGGCTTTCAAAAGCCAGACCATACAAAAATGGTTTCAAGATTGAACCAGCTTGTCTCCTGGCTTGAATACCATCCACATAGCGAGCACTGGCTAAATCTCCGGCGTTCCCTACATAGGCTAAGACATCTCCACTTCGATTCTCCACAACCAGTACAGCTCCATCCTGGACATTTTGCGCTTCCACTGTACGTAAATGGCGTTGTAAGGTCTCCAGAGCAAACTGTTGTAGCGCTTTATCGAGAGTGGAAACGACGGCAGTTTCCCTCTCCCCCGTACCTGAAAGCAGGGAGGGTAATAATTGCCAGGCGACATGAGGAGCTAAGGCCACTCGAGGTTTGATAAAATAGGGTCCTCTTAATACCTCCTGAACTTTGGCCACGATATTGACACAATCGATCTGGAGCTTCAGGGCATTACTCAGCCCACATGCTCTGCTGGCAACGCTATCCAGGGCAGCGTTGGGAGCACGGAGGAGAGTGGTCAGGATGATTGCCTCTCTCTCATCTAACCCGTGCGGTTCTTTTCCAAACAATCCCCTGGCCGCAGCAGCAATTCCCTGTAACTCGCTACGAAAAGTCACCAGGTTGAGATAGGCTTCCAAAATTTCTTCCTTGGTCCAGTCTCGCTCTATACTCCACGCTTCTCGCATCTGTCGCCATTTCTGCACAATAGATCGACGAGAACGCTGTGGTCGTAAATCGCTATTTAATAAGGAAGCAAGTTGCATGGTGATGGTACTGGCACCACGCGGACTGCGCTGCCATAAGGCCTGAACAAAAGCACTCCCCATAGACCACCAGTCTACACCGCTATGCTCATAAAACCGTCTGTCTTCCACCTTAATCAGGATCGATCGCATTGTCGGGGAAATTTCGGCTAAGGGAACCCAGTCGAGCCTTCTCCCCTGGCTATCCACGCGGAGCTCGTGTATGACCTGGTGATAGCGGTCTAAGAGCAGAGCATCTGATTTGTGATAGAGCTTACGCACTTCCCAAAAAGCAGGAGTTGCCCCGGCAGAGATATGGAAAAGAATGCTGAAGAGGAAAACCGATACAAGGATTTTCATAGCTTTCTGCTCCCTCATCTCACTTATGCACGGTAAGGGTGTGATTAGGTCGTTCCCCAAACATCTCCGGTGCATACATCGCTTCTACTCTGGTTGGTGGAAGCTGGAAGACGCCTTCGTTATTCAAACGGATAGTGTATTCTACAGACCATTCCCCTTTTGGGACATAGGTATAATAGACTCGAAAGGCTTCAAAAGAGCGCTCTTCAAAGGCAGGCCATACCCAACCGGTCTGCTCTTCACCTTGAGTTACAAATAAGGAGTCTCTCCCCAATCCGGTACCCAGGATAGTCGATCCGGCTGGGATCGGATCACTGACCACTACCCATGTCATATCTGCTTGTGCTTCGAGGTGCAGTCTGATCCGTACCACGTCTCCCCGACTCCAGAGACCAGCCCGTTTCTGCTCTATCGGTATCCAGGTCTTGCGAATAGTATAACCACTCGATAGAGGATGTGTGAGGGGAATGGCCGCAAGACTCTGCACTGTGATCCAGGGCTTTCCAGTTCCGATCGAGCGCACGATAAGCTCTTCCGGCTGGGACGGCCAGGCGAAGAGGAGACGATCGCCCTGGGGAGTAGCTGACCAGTCTATCCTGTGCGATTGCCCATTTAAAGTGACCGTACTTATGCCAGAGACGGGGGTCTGTTCAAATAGCTGGGAAAATTTCTCCAGGGCCAACGCCCCCCAGGCATTGGCTACCGTTAAATCCCACGCTCCTCTCTTTTGTCGCCCTAAAGCTCCTCTCACCAATCTGGGCATCTCCTCTTTCCATTGGCCAGCCGCCAGCAGCGAGAGGATGAGCCGGACGGCATTGAGGTCTGGAGAGATCATCAGCCACCACAGATCATCAGACGATTCGGTAGAAAAACCCATAGTGGTCCCCTGGAAGTGCAGTCGTGATCGCAAAATCTGCTCGGCTTCCTCGATCTTCTGGTCACGATCTGTAATATCCGGCATACGCTGCAGAATATTAAACCAATCAATCACCGCAGAGGTGGGCCAGAGATTCGGCAGGATAGCGATAGAGGCTAACCAGTGCCTCTCTGCTTTCCCAAAACGTGACAATGCCTCAATGGCTGCGAGTTTTCGCAGAGCTAAATCAGCGGTAGGCAATGCGGAATAGCGGATAATCGAGCCCTCAATAAAGCCACGTAACCCATACCCCATCCTCTCTTGGAGGTTCTCGGGTATCGGCCATTGGGCTTCATGGGCAATAGCGAGGAGATAGGAAGTTAATACATCACTTCCTTGCTGCATCGACGGGAAATATTTGGCCAGTCCATCCGGATCAAGATGGGCGGGTAAGATTGAGATGAGCGCTTTCCAGAGTGCCTCATTCTGCAGGGCCACGGCCTGGGAAATTTTTTGTTCTAAACAGGTATACGGATAATGACGCATATAATCCTGCACCCCATTCAGGCTATGACCCAGGCTGGGACGCAAGGAGATTCCGATACCACCCTGTCCAGGTAAGGCAACAGCGGGACGTTCAATTAGCAGATGTATCTCTGGATCGAGTTGGGTAAGGGTAGCCTGGAAGGGTCTGATCGGAACCGCAGGAATGACCCTTTGCGTGATAATCATCCGATCGCTGCTCCCTCCACTCTCCTGAGCTTCTATAGTATAGCGCAAGTTATCGACCCCAAACGGTGCCGTAATGTCCCATCCACTGGATTTGGCCTCTCCAGGAGCCAGGGAGATTGTCAGCGATGGTAAGGGGGCAGACAATCCCTCTACCTGAGCGGATACAATAACCTCCATAGAGCGCTCTGTGGTATTCCGTAGAGTCACTTCAGCCCAATAGCGATCCCCCTCTCTGACCAGCGGTGCAATACCGGAAAGGAGCATGAGATCCTGAGTAGATCGCACAGAAGTAGAGCCGGTTCCAAAGAGATTAATTCCACCTAGAGCTACGGCGACAATACGGAAACTCGTGAGGGAATCATTGAGAGGAATCTCTACCATCGCCTCTCCATTCGCATCTAAGGGTACACGACCTTTCCAGAGGAGCAGCGTATCGAAGAGTTCCCAGGTGATCTGTTTGCCCCCTCCTCCTCCTTGGGGTAAAGCTTTCAGGCCAAAATGTCTCTTGCCAATGACATGCATCTGGACAGTAGCGGTACGGATAGCATATCCACGACGAGTCATCATGGCGGGGAGAACCTGCCAACTGGTATTGGGAAATAACTCCAGGAGCCCTTCGTCCACAGCCGCTAAAGCAATCTCACCCCCCACAGGTGGAATCCCTCCTGCGGCCGTCCGTACAGTGACCTGTACCCGGGCCTTTTCGCGTACCCTGTATACTTGCCGATCTGGAGACACGGTAACCTGAAGCTGATAGGCTTTCCAGCCAACCTTGATTTCTGTAATCCCTAATTTAAACGCTGGTCTTCCCAAATCAACCAGTGCGGTGGGTTGAATACTGCTCACTCGACCACGTACCGCCAGGACAGAAATAAAAACGTTGGGAGCATACTCACCCTGCACAGGCAGGGTGATCACCGGTTTCTTGCCTGAGAGAGGGATAACCGAAGCGTTCATAATCCCCTCCCGTTCCACGGTCACCAATGCCGTCGCCTCTCGAAAAGGCATCCGGATTTGTATCTTCGCAGTTTCTCCTGGCTCATACTGCTTCTGTTCCGGCAGGATATCCATACGATCATGATCTCCTAACGCAAACCACCAGTCCTCGGTACCGGCAATCCAGATCTCACGATAGGTCACACTCTTCTGACCATTCGTATCGGTAGTCGTCGCTTGCAAAAGGACATTGCCGGACACTGGCGAGGTCGTGGCACAGATCAGAAGTCCCCGGTCATCTGTGCTACCAGTACAGATAGAATCTATCCTCCTGGTATCTGAGAAGTGGTCATAGGCATAGAATCCACCTACCAGACGTTTGCGATGGGAGTATGTTTTGCGTTGAAAGAGCTCAACGGTAACCGGCGCCTGAGATACCGGTTTTCCCAATACATCCACCACCCCTACTTGAAAAGTAAAAGATTCCTTGGTGGCGGCCCAGTCCTCCTGATGAATACCGATGAGCCATTTGGATGGCCATAGTGGGATTCTGCTGGAGACCGTCTGAATCTCTCCATTTGGATCTCTGAACTCGAGTTCGGTGAGCATATCCATAGGAGTATTGATCTCGGGCAGATTTGTTACCGTGGTTCGGGTTGCTCCAGCTTGATCAAGGGTCAAGTTGAGGCTCTGTAAGGAAGACTGTCTCTCTTCAACTTGCTCGGTTCCCGCCTGAAAAAGGCCCTCTTTGACCGGTCCATTCGCAAACACAAAGTCCTTAAACCCGGCAAACGATTCCACAGACCGGGGTTGGAGTTGATAGCGGAGTGTTACCGGAAGCAAGGAGGCTCCTCCACCGGCTAAATACTCCACCATGAGATCCAGGGTGATTGTGGAGGGAGCAATCAGCGGTTCGGGAGAAAACTGAATACTCCCCTTCATCAACGGCACACGAAATTCCTCCACGCGAAACTGTCCAGACTGCAACCCATTCCAGATCTCCTCTCCTTCTTTCAACAGTACGATGGTATACGTACCGAGTTTCGCTTCCCTCGGTATCTTCCAGGTTGTTTCCGCCACTCCTATAGCAGTATCCCACTGCAGAGGATATGCATATTGTTGATTGCTCCCCGCATGCTGAATGATCACCGTTTGAGGCCATTCTGCTGGGGAAACCAGCCCAAATCCGTTTATGGTCTGGGTACGCAGGACATGCTTCATGTGGACAGTTTCTCCGGCACGGAGCAGGCTGCGGTCGAGAATAGTATGCGCCACCGTTGGGCCCTGATAGGAAGGATAGGGCAGTTGAAATCTCCAGGGTTCGATCCCTTCATCCCAACTGGAATGCACAAAACCCATATCCTCAGCCGTCTGGGCCGTGACAAAAAGGCCCCCTCCGAGGGGATAATTGGTGCACTGGGGAATATCATTCTCTGCTGGAAGTGTATCGAGATACAAAATTCCCTGGGCATCGGTTGGCCCTTCACTAACTATCGCTCCGGTACAATCCTGCACCACCACCCAGGCATCGGGTACAGGTTGAGCGTTTGCTAAGGTGGTGACCCATACCAGGGAACGAGCTTTGCCCCATTTGAAGTGTACCGAGAGATTGGTCACTAAAGCCGTGGTGGGCACAAACATGGAGGTAGGTTTCCCTAGCAACGAGGCGCCCAGAAGCGAGCTTTCCAGCTCTATAACATAGAATCCAGGCCTGCGAAGGGGAATACCCACGACCTCAAATGCCTTTCCTCCATGTGGTTTGGGAATCGAAAACATCTGGAGCTTTTTCTCTGGGTGTATCCCCTCGAAAATCGAGATAGCCCGGTCTTCCCAGGTACGTTCGTAGATCTTTTGCAGCCAGGAGAGGATCTCAAGGCTTTGCGCTGAGGAAATTTTGAGCATCCTTCCAGGAATGATTTCCATAGGATCTGGGGATTGGGAGTCACCAGCTCTCTCTTCCCTTGTCTCCAATATTCTGGCTTTGATTTCCGGCTCGATATTCCGGAGGGTCACCGGAAGCACAGGATCAGCCTTCCATTCTAAAATGCCGAAAGGGGCAGCAAATTTGGCCAGCGGAGGATAAGCTTCTGTACGCACCTTCAATGGGAATTGCCCGGCATTGGCTAGAGTTCTCCCCGCATCATCGGTTAGATCAGCCGGAACCTCCAGAAGCAATTCACTCTGTTCTGGGAAGGGGCCAACGAAGGTAACGGTATAGACAAAATCCTGCACATCAGCATTTTCGTTTCCTTCTGGCTTCCATGTTTTCCCCTCTGGGCCTTTTAAGACGATAGCGTTTGCTTGGTTACGGGAGACGGCTGCCGAAAACTGCAAGTGTAAAGGACGGAGAGGGATACAGGCGCGTTGAGGGTTTTCCCTTGGACATTGCAGAGTGGCTGTAAAGGGAGCACGGGTCTTGAAAGTCAGAATCTGATCCTTTTCGGTGGCTACACCACTGGGAGATTGTACTCCTCTCCCCCAAATCAGCCGGACCAGAGCGTTTGCCGGAAAGCGCTGTTTAGCCTGAATGAGGATTTGGGGGGCAGAAGGGGCTGTGGAGTACTGATAGTAAGCTCTGAGAATCTGGTCTTTTTCTTCTCCAGAAATGATTCTGATACCCACAGGCTCATAAATTCCTTCTATAGCAAAAGATACGGAAGAGTGAACAGATTCTTCGGTAGGCTCGCCATCCAGGGTCAAAATAAAAATCTGCTCTTCATCAATCGATTGAGCTCCTTCGAAGGGAATGGAAGTGATAATAGCCGGGCCGCCGGTAGAGAAGGTAAACGCTTTTGCTCCAGTGAGGTCTTGACCAGCAAGGGTTTGCAGATCAGATTTTACAGTGAATAGGCACCGAATACCGGCGGGAAGATCTCTGACAAAATCATACACCCAGTTTCGGTCATCAACCCACCGTGGAGTGCCCTGGACTGGACACTCAATCGTAAACGGCTCTATCATCCCGCCACGTGGATCACCAAAAGGGACCATCGATTCAGAAAAATGGACCTGGACCTGACGAATATTTTTTACCATTCCTTGTGGAGAGAACATAACGATATGTGGAGCTTCGGCTGCGTGAACCACCTGGTCAGGGATGTAGAAACATGTCAGAAAAATTGCGAGACCTAATAGGCGGTATCTCATCGGCTTCTCCTTGTCTCAATTCCCTTATCCGACGATTAAGGCCATCGGAATACAGAGCTCTTATTAAACATGAGTATACTCATCATGGTCTACGATCAGAATCCTTTCGTATAAACATAGCACATTTCGCTTGAGAAAACAGCAAAGGATCAGTCTTGACAAAGACTGGCTAGAAAGTGTAGAGTGAGCCGGATCAGTACACGTTTTGTGGGGATTGCACTATTTTACTTTAAGGAGCTATGACCCACCGCAGTGGATTTTTGTGTTCCAGTAAAGCAATATGATTTCAAGGCTTTCCCCGTAGAGAACGCCGCCGAGCACTGCTGAGAGCAAGAGATGACAGGCTCTGTGGACTCGACTGTCATGGTATGTTTCTCGGGAGCACCAACGCTTGCGATCGGGTTGCAGGATAGCAGATGGAAAAAATTTGCGGATACTTACTTAGCCAGAAAGGATATATGAAGAATGGCAGTTACCTGGGCCTCTCGTTATACTCATCGGAAAGCATTTGGTCTCGTTCCGTTATTTGATCCGGCTACTGGCCATACTATTATAGAGCCGCCTGGTACTGAACCAGGATGGTGGGCTGGGGCTCCCAGTGTGCTCTATGATGAAGAAAGAGATCGGTTTTATCTCTATTATCGATTACGTAAGCCACTGAAATTGGGGAGAGGAGGAGAGTGTTGTATAGCCGAAAGTCGGGATGGACAGGATTTCCAAACTATCTGGTCGGCAACTAAGGAGGAGTTTAATGCTCTCTCTATTGAAAAATCTGCACTTATCAAAACCTGGACAGGGACATACCGATTGTATGTCAGTTATGTGAATCGCTTTGATGATCGGTGGTATATCGATTTGCTGGAAGCCGATAGTCCAGAAGGATTTAATCCAAGACATCGCCGAACAGTTCTTTCCCCAGACGGTACCCACACAGAAGGAGTCAAAGATCCGGTAGTGTTGCTGGTCGGAGGCCTTTACTATCTCTATGCCAATTTTGCCCCTCGTCTCCCTGAGGGAGGGTCACCGGAGACGCGAAACAAAATGCACGCAGAGGGCAATGTCTTTGTTTCAGGGATGGTCAATACCGCTACAGGTTTAGCAGTGAGCACGAATGGAGTAGATTTCCAGTGGGAGGGAGAAGTACTCTCTCCAGGAACGGGCTGGGATGCTTATATGGCTCGTCTCTCCTCTTTCTTGTATATCCCTCCTCTGTTTATCACCTTCTATGATGGGAGACCAAATGTTACGCATAACTATGAGGACATGGTAGGTCTGGCCATTACTTACGATCTTCGACATTTCACCAAGGTATCGATAGAGCACCCTTTCCTCAGCTCCCAGCATGCTTCTGGAGCGCTCCGCTATGTGGATGTTGTGCCCTTTCCGGAACGCGTACTTTATTACTATGAGTATGCTCGTCCCGATGGGTCGCACGAACTCCGGTTGAATATAGTTAATTTGTAATTTGTGAATGAGAGAACCGGTTTTGATCGTTACCGGCCACCAGGAGGAGGCTTTTGATGCAAACTGTATCTCCACCTCATCCGCTACTCTATGAAGGATTGAGTGATCCTTCACCTCAGAATACTACCATTCGTCTGCTTCGTGCCCATCGCTCTATACGTAAATACCATTCTACTCCTTTGCCAGCAGGAGCGATAGAGGCAATTATTGGAGCAGCCCAACAGGCGCCCACTTCCAGCAATATGCAGGCCTATAGTATCATAGCCGTGGAAGATCCACAGCGGAAACAGGAACTGATGCACTTATGCAGCGGGCAGAAATTTATTGCTCAATGCCCTCTCTTTCTGGTTTTTTGTGCCGATCTCTCCCGTTTGCATTACGTCTGTGAGCAGCAAGGGTATCCCTACCGAGCAGAGCATATCAATATGCTCATCGTGGCCTGTTGTGATGCCCAACTCGCCTGTCAAAATGCCGCAATCGCTGCCGAATCAATGGGACTGGGAACCGTGATGGTCGGGGATATCCGTCGTCGTCACCGTGAAGTAGCCGCTTTACTGGATCTTCCTCCTTATGTCTTTGCCTCGGTTGGCCTATGCATCGGGTATGCGGCTATTGATCCTGGAATCAAGCCCCGTCTTCCACGTAAGGTTATCTTTCATCGTGAACGTTACTCTACGATTCATCTGGAAGAGGGCTTAGCCGAGTATGATCGTACTATGATCGCAGGCCGGAAATACCCGAAACGCTTTCCCATTACCCTGGTGAATCCTGGAGCGGAAGAACGCTATACCGCCGAGACCTATGGCTGGAGAGAGCATACAGCCCGACGAGTAGCCGAACTCTCTCACGAGGAACGCAAGAAGGTTTTTGCCGACTTCCTGCGTGAACAAGGATTTCCCTGTGAGTAAGGACAGTGGTCAGTGATTAGTAGCCAGTATTACTGTTCACTAACTACTAACCATTACCCATTAATCACTAACCACTAATCACTGTCCACTGCTAAAGGAGTAGCAATGATTCAATCTGGTTATCTTCCCGAAACCCATGGTCTGGAGTTAGAAGCAGTGATTGTAGACCAAAGGGGAGATCCTTTGCTCCTGACCGAACGGCACTGGCAGGGATTATTGCATCTTACCGGCGGTTCGCCACACTCTAGTGTGCTGGATGGAGTCGAATATCTGATCGGCGTAGATACTGACACATTTCATTATAGTCTTGATGCCTCCAGAGCACTGGTAGAGATTGGGTATGCACCACAACAAAGTTTAAACCAACTGGCCCATCTGGTGCAGGAGAGCCTCCGCGAGTTTCATCAGAGTTTGTGGGAAATAGCAGGTGAAGAGGAAGCAGCTCTGTTAGCCCTCGCTATGCACCCGTTAGCGAAACGAACGATGGAAGTCTATCGCCAGGTTGTCACTCCCAAAAAACTCTACACTATCTTCTGGGAGTGGAATTGGGATCATACGGCTGGTCTCTTCTCCGCTTCTCTCCAACCCTGGACAAGCATCGATGTGTATAGAGCGGCGGATGCGCTAGCGGTTATGCAAGGGTTTTCCGGTCTGCTACTGGCCCTCTTTGGAAATTCCCCATTAGTAGAAGGTCGATTGACCGGCTGTAAAGAGAATCGCGAATTGATCTGGCAACGTATGTTAGGAAACAGTAATCGCCCTAGTGATCGGCAGTTAGTTTGCATGATCCCGAACCGTCCGACGACTCTTGCTCAGTATTTTCAATGGCTCTACAAAGACAAAGCGATGTTCATTGTTTTGGAACAAGGAGATTACAAGACTGCCCAGATGTTTGTGGTACCGGAGTTTCCTCCTCTTCTTGAGTATCTGCAGCGGGACACCTGGTATGCATACGAATTAGGCAACCAGCAACACAGGATAACCCTTATCCCGGATGTAAAACATCTCTTTACCCATCAATGGTCTTATTTTGGTCCAGCCCGCTGGCGGTACCAGATAAGAGAGGATGCTTCTCTTCCCAAAGCAGAATTTCTGCAAGCTATAGAACATGAGCAAGAGCCAATCCTGGAAGAACTGCTGGCTCCCCATCTGGTCATGTCCTGTATCGAAACCCGTTGTATCGGTACCATACTGCCATATACCGGTGCACCCTTTCCACACGAAATGATGGTGGGAAATGCTTTACAAACCGGACTGCTCCGCAATCTGGATCAGGCTCTGGAACTGATAGATTCTTATCCATGGAGCTTCTGGCAGAAGCTTCGGAGGGCAGCCATCCGGGAGGGATTACATGCCAGGGTCGAACAGATTCCCCTCCTACCTTTAGCCCGCCAGATGGTCCAGATCGCCTGGCAGGGCTTACAACCGGCAGAACAGTGGTTGCTTACCCCCCTCCAGTCCATGCTCGAACAGGAACGTTCGAATGCGGACACGATCATTGCTCTGTATACAGAAGAGCTCAAGAAAGGGAAGGATGCAGAAGAGGCCTGCCGGTATATCATCGAGAGGCGGAAATATACTAAGATGTAGATAAACCTAAACCCAAAATCTTAAGTAAGTATGACTAAATTTCTTGCATTTTTGTCTATCGTATGTAGGGTGGGCTGTGCCCACCAGTACAACCATGATTCTTCTTGGTGGGCTGAGCCCACCCTACTTTTGGCTTTTATGCAAAATTCATCGTCATATTTACTTAAGAGAGATGTCTGGAAAAAGAGAAGGAAATGCTATGCAAATCAGCAGAGTAGAACTTCGGGAAGTCGCTATTCCAATGGTCAGCACCTTTCGCACCAGTTTCGGGGTCATTGACAGACGCCCCACCTTACTGGTAAAACTCTACGATACCGAGGGACGAGTAGGGTATGGAGAAGCGGCTGCTCTTCCTGCTCCGATCTACAGTTATGAAACACCAGCTACCTGTCGGGAAATTCTCTCGCACTATATTGCTCCCCTCATCCTGCACAGAGAATTTGCGAGTGTGGAAGAATTTGTGCAAGCCTACCGGTTTGTCCGGGGACATCCCTTTGCCAAGACCGGTATTGAAACCGCCTTCTGGCATCTCCTGGCTCAAGAAAGAGTCTGTGCCTTGACCACCTGCCTAGGTGGTACGCAGTCCAAAATTCTGGTAGGAGAAAGCCTCGGGATCAAGAACTCCCTTGTCGAGCTCTGTAAGGAAATAGAGCTCCGTCTCCGTGAGGGATATCGTCGGATCAAGGTCAAAATCGAGCCCGGATGGGATATAGAGGTTATCAGAGAGTTACGGAAAACCTTTGGGGAGATCGATCTCATGGTCGATGCAAATTCGGCCTATACACTCAAAGATATCGATCTCTTTCGACAACTCGATGAATTTCATCTCATGATGATCGAACAACCCCTGGCTCATGATGATATTGTGGATCATGCTACACTACAGCGAGTTCTCTCTACTCCAATTTGTCTTGATGAGAGTATTCATTCTGCAGAAGATGCACGCAAGGCCTTAGAATTAGGGAGCTGTCGCATCATCAACATTAAGCCTGGTCGAGTTGGAGGGTTGCTCGAGAGTAAAAAAATTCACGACTATTGTCAGGCGCATGATGTTCCAGTGTGGTGTGGGGGAATGCTGGAAACGGGTATTGGGCGGGCATTTAACATTGCTCTTGCTTCATTACCAAACTTTACCCTTCCTGCCGATATGTCTCCGGCGAAGATTTTTTACCAGGAGGATCTCATTGAGCCGACCTATGATATTGATGCACAGGGGTACATTGCGGTATCTCAAGAACCTGGTCTGGGTTATCCGATTGCCGAAGATCGGATCGAAAAGTATACCGTGAACAAAGAGGTTATTACCTAAGTGTAGCTTCATGTCTCACCTGGGCGGATTTTGCTTCCCGGTGAAGCAGTAGAAGGCTTTCACCGCTGAGCAGGGTGAGAAGAGTGAAAGGCTCTGCGGATTTGGTGGTGTGCTTCTCAGGAGTACCACTGCTTGCGACCCGATTGCAGGGCAAAAAATGGAAAGAATTTGCGGAAGAGAAGATTTACGCAGCTCATATATAGCGTGAAAGGGAGAAAAGATTGCTCACTGAAGAATTACAGGAACTACTCATGCGCCTGATTTCGTTTCAAACTACCGCGGATCGACCAGATCAATTAGCCGATTGTCTCTATTTCATTCATAAATATTTTCGAGAGCAGACCCCGGAACTGCACCTGGCTGAATACCGGATGGAGGGAAAGCCTTCCTTAGTAGCCTCAACCGTACCAGGTAGAGACTTCGCTGTCCTGTTAGCCACCCATATCGACGTGGTGCCTGCGCCATCTGATCTCTTTATCCCTCGCGTGAACCAGGGACGGCTCTACGGTCGGGGAGCTAATGACATGAAATTTGCGGCAGCGCTTTTTATGGTATTGCTAAAGAAGTTAGCTGCGGAAAATTGTCCTCTTCCCGTAGGAGCTATTTTTACCAGCGATGAGGAGATTGGAGGAGAACGGGGTACTCGCTATCTTCTGGACAAAAAGGGGTATCGGTGTAAGGTGTGTATTCTACCCGATTCGGGAGATAACTGGCAGATCGAGATTGCGGCCAAGGGCATAGTACATCTCCGGCTGATAGCCCAGGGGAAATCAGCACATGGCTCTCGTCCCTGGCTCGGAGAGAATGCTCTGGATCGTCTGATCGAAGTTTATCAACGATTACGAGCACTCTATCCAGAAGTATCTGAACAAGATCCCTGGCACACCACGCTCAATCTCGGACGGATACAGGGTGGAGAGGCGACAAACCAGGTCCCCAATTATGGGGAAATGTATCTTGATATTCGGTTTACAGAAGAGACCACCCAGCAGGAGATCATCACTCAGGTACATGCGGCGTGTGGAGAGAAGGTGACCTGTCAGGTAATATCTGCCGGTGAGGTCTTTTTTGTCGAGCAAGAAAATCCCTATTTTCAGCGGTTCAAAAAAATTGCTGAGAAAGTTTTGCAGCAGCCTGTATCCCTGATCAAAAGTTTTGGGGCTTCAGATGCGCGCTTTTTTACCCCTTACCAGACACCGGTGCTTTTGATGAAACCCCCCTGTGCAGGTCTACATTCAAATGAGGAATGGATTGAGCTGGAAGGTTTCTTTACCTACTACAAGATTTTGGAGCAATTTATCACTAGTCTAGTAGAAGATCCTCCTCTCTCTGCCGGTTCTGTAGATACTTTAGTATGAGGAGATGTCATCCTACTCCCTTTTTTCTATTCCCTGAACTTCAACCTGGAGCCTCAGCAGTGATACGGTGATCCGAGGAACTCGAAAGGATACAGTGTGTCCTCGTGGTCATTGAAAGTGCACATCACGGTTGACATCTTTGTAGAGTAGATAGGCTGCCTCGTCCCAGCCGGTACAGAAAAAAATTGTGGACAAAAAGGAGCCATCCAGATGAAGTCTGTGCTCTGGACTTCGTGGACATCGCCAGCGAGCAGATACAATCCTTGGCCCTCTAGCATATAAAGACCATGTTCCATAATGTGGGTTTCGACATAAGGGAAATAGGATCCAGGAGTAAAACCCAGGATATTGACTTCCATGTCAAAGGCCATGTCATTGTTGGGCAACAGATACTGCCAGTAGCGGCCTTCCAGATGTGTCTCCCGCGGGAGATCGTCTCGCTTGCCGATAATCGGTTGGGGCACGGGAAGATCTATTGGTTCGTAGGGACGTTTGATCCAGAGGAGACGAGCCTGCTCTTGGACCGGATTCCGTATCTGGTAGGTATGTCCCATCGGCACATAGGTATAGCTACCTGAAGACAGTTGATATCTCTTGCCATCAATCCAGAAATCGAGTGTGCCACCCAAAAGGTAAAAGAGGTGTTCAAGCCTATCTTCACGGACTGTGGTCGTACCCCCACCGGCTTCGATTTCAAGTAAGATCTGGGCAAATCGAGCACCCATAGCCGGTGCAGTTAAGATGCGGGCAATCGTATGTTGAAATCCAGGGAGACGACTCTCCAGCACGCCTTCGGCTGGTATGACCGCATACTGTGAGGTTACCATGGCTCGGTTCCGCGCATAGACTTCAGGAGGAAGTTTCATAAGATGATCTCCTATGGTTTGTGATCTTATTTACAGCCAAAATAGCTTATAGTAAGTACAATCCGTCCCAATTACGTATCCAATATCATGTTTGGCTAGAGCATTAGCCTTTAGGGTAGGCTGAGCCCACCGAGAAGCACTACTGCTGTGTTGGTGGGCAGAGCCCACCCTACCTGTAGTTCAAGATTGAACCATTTTGGATACTTTTTTGTGACGAGTTGTAGTAAGTATCACGAATTTTCTTGTACTCTTCAATTCCCTTGCTGAGCCCTTCGCTTCGCTCCACGGTAAACTCCGCGAAGCATCTCGCCCCTCTCCACAAGAGACCTTTCGCAGAGTTTATCCCGAAGCATAGCGTAGGGAAGTCCATTGGTCATCCCGAAGCATAGCGTAGGGAAGTCATCTCGTCACCCCGGAGCACAGCGGAGGGTTGTCCGTTTGACTCCTTGAGCAAAGCAAAGGGCTCAGGGTGACCAGACCACATTATCCCGTTTTTCAAGTAGTGGTGAAGCGAACAGGCTTTTGTCAAAAATTCTTAGTCATAGTTATTATAGGGTGGAAAATCAGGGGAAAAAAGAGTAAAATAACACGAAAACCTTATAGGTATACGATCTTTCTGGCAAGGCTCTTAATCTTCACCATTTATACACAACATCTCCCAGACCAATGGTGAAAGGTAAACCCAACCGGGAGGAGGTCTCAGGATGTATCTTACTTGGCAGTGATTATACCCAAAACCTATCATCCTAGAAAGAAGGAGAAGATTTTGATTAACAAAGAGCTACTCGATATCCTGGTTTGCCCAGAAACCAAAGAAAGTCTCTCTTTGGCCGATCAGGCGCTTATTGAGAAAATCAATGCGCGCATCCGAGCGGGAGAGATAGTCAATCGGGGTGGGGAACGAGTGACCGCCCCAATTGATGAAGGGCTTATACGCAGTGATGGTCGCTATCTCTACCCAATTCGTGACGATATCCCCATTATGTTGATCGATCAGGCCATTCCACTGGAAGGTATCATGGAGAGCCTTTAAGAGCTAACTCTGCTCATCAGGAAGGATGGGCTTTTCGCGAAAGAGAAAGTATAACGTGGTGGGGAGCACGTTTTTCTGCGAACGGAGAGTTACTCCGAGGTGAGAAAACGGACATCCACCGGTACATTCTCTTGGTTTGCATCCACAATCAATTTCTGGATACTGGGGAGGATCTTCTCCATGGTTTCCAGATAGAGACGAATTTCCGTAATATCCTGTGCTTTTTCATACTCTTGTAAGATGCTGAGGAATTGTTCTGCTTCTCCCCGAGCCCGATTGATCTTTTCGATACGATACCCTTCAGCTTCGGCGAGGATTTTTTGGGCTTCTCCACGGGCTTTAGGGAGGAGTTCATTTTTTAATCCCTCCGCTTCATTGATAAAACGCTGTCGGTCAATTTTCGCGCTGGAAACATCGTTAAAGGCATCAATCACCGCCGCAGGTGGTTCGACTGCCTGCAAATTCGCCGCGACGATACGAATACCTGTCTGGTATTTGTCCAGAAGAAGTTGGGTTTCCTGCCGGGTGCGCTCCTGGATCTCTACCTTGCCCACCGTGAGCACCTCATCAACACTCATACTGCCTAAGATCTGAGTCAAGACCGATTCGGCAGCCTTCCGGATCAAAAAATCCGGTTTATACACACGGAAAAGATACTCAGCCGGATCTTTGATCGTATATTGAATCATCATCTGCACATTGATAATGTTGGTATCTCCAGTCAGCATCTCCGATTGAGTGGTATTGGGTATAGTCGTTCGCCCCTCCTCTGTGAAGAAAAAACCGACACTCATCCGTTTAATTTGCGTCGTTTTAGGCGTATCTACTTGCTCAAAAGGATAGGGCCATCGATAATGCACCCCAGGTCGAATGTTGTTGGCGACAACCTTCCCAAACCGGCGTACTACCCCCTGTTCATCCGTTTTCACTACATAAAACCCGGAACCAAGATAAGCGAGAAGACCTCCTACAAGACCAAGCTTCCAAACAAGGCTCCAGTAGGGGAGAAGCCAGGCTAATCGTGTAGACAGACCGGTAGATGGAGTATGGAGATGATCTGGTCTGTTCATGGTTGGGTTACCTTACTCTCCTGCCCACCTTTTCCAAGCTGTTCTCCCCTTTCGTGGGGCGACTGGGAGAAAGAATCGGTGGTTTTGGGCTCTTTTTGGGTATCCATGGGTTTTTCTTCCAAAGACTGTAACAGAGTTTTGGGGGTTGTAATTTTTCCATTCTGGCCGGTGCTGAGCAATTGCAAGAGGTCAGCATCGGAGGGGAGTACAAGAGTGGTCTTTTCATTGAGGAATTTCTGATATGATTCCAGGAGACGGATAAATTTGTAAAATTGGGGATTTTTCCCAAACGCCTCTGCATAGATCCTGATAGCCTCTGCATCGGCGTCTCCTTTGATTTTTTGGGCATCCCGGTAAGCGGCGGACAAAATACTTCGCTCTTCTCGAGCAGTTTCTGCCTCGATTTTCAAGGCTTCTTCCTCCCCTTCGGAACGGAATTTCTTGGCAATCCGCAGCCGCTCCGCGCGCATGCGCTCAAATACACTTCGCTTGTTCTGTTCTGGAAAATTAAGCCGTTTCAACCGCACATCGACCACTTCTATCCCGTAATCTTCTTTAGCTCGAACAGCACTTTTTTCCGTCACTTCCCGCTGAATCTCCTCAAATTTCATTTCTGTCGGCTGCGTAGAAACTAAAGCATTCAAAGGATATTTGCCAAGTGTGGATCCGATATGTGACGAAAGGATGTCAGAGAGTCTCGCTTCTGCACCTAATTGGTCTTTAACCGTCTCTAAGAACTTCTGTGGATCGTCGATTTTCCACAGCATAAAGCTGTCCACCAGAATATTCTTTTTGTCGAGGGTCAGCAGCTCGGCAGGTGGTGGGTCATAGACCACCAGCCAATTGTTGAACCGGTTGACCGTTTGAATGGGGTCTGGCCATTTGATATACAAACCTGGCGTTTTGAGGACACGCACAGGGTCTCCGAACTGCGTGACAACCACGTATTCGGTTTCGTCTACGGTAAAAAAAGTTAACCGAATTCCCCCGATGACCAAGAGGATGAGGATAAGAATGGTTGCTGTCTTGTGCCTAAGCATACGCTCTTCTCCTTTACTTCGTCTCTCCCATCCCAATAGAAGTCTTACCATAAAATTTTATCATGCTGAGGAGCGAAGCGACCAAATATTTCGTTTGAGAACCATACCTGACCACGCACAAACGAGCTGTTTCGCTCGGTGACCACTCAGCATAACAGAGGAGGTAAAGTTACACTCCAGAAACAGACAAATCACCTTGTGTTTATGACCCCTTATACAAAACTAAAGAGTCAGGGGTTACTCCGTTGAAGAATATCCGGGAATCCTCTCGGAGGTTTTGTGGTATCTATAAACCACAAATCTAATCTGCCTACCGTACCTTTGGGTGGTTTTATAAACTTGTTCACCTTAGGCAGGGAAGTTTCGATCATCTCCAGATATAAGCGCCATTCGGTGATTGCTTCTGCTCCTTCATAAGCAGTGACCTTCTCTAAGAAGGCTGCGGCCTCGCCAGTGGCCTGATTGATTTTTTCTTCTTTATACCCAAGAGCCTGTTTGAGAAGTTGCTCAGCTTTTCCTCTGGCTTGAGCCAGGGTAGCGCTCTGATATCCATGGGCCTGGCTAATCCGGGTATTTTTGTCCTCTTCAGCACTGGCGACATCTCGAAATGCGGGATGCACTTCATCGGGAGCATGATCATAAATAATGGAAACATTCCGAATGGAAATTCCAGCATGATACCGATCGAGACCAGCTTGCAGGAGAGTCTTTGCCGTCTCCTCCACATGACTCCGCCCATGTGAATACAGCGTGTCGATTTCTGTATACCCTACAATCTGTCGCATCACCGATTCAGCCAAATTCTGCACCAGCACTTCCGGCCTGTTCACTCGAAAGAGGTACTGAAAGGGATTGTTGATGGTATATTGGACGGTAAATTTCAGATTGATGATGTTTTCATCTCCGGTAATCATCTCTGCTTCTTCATACTTTTCCTTGATGACAACTGTATGGAGTGGTTCACCATCCATGCCAGTCTCTTTCAAACTTCCGGGCAGTGGTGGTGACCCAAAAGGAATCTGTTCTTTTGGGCCTCTTCCCATACTGAGTGGTTCTTCAAACAGAGTACCCCCGACCGGTTGTGGTCCCAAAGGAGTTTGTTCCATCCGGACAAAAGCGCGGGAACGGAATCCAATCTCCAGCCGTTTGACTTCGGTCACCTTAGGGGTCTCTACCGATTCAAAAGGATAAGGGAGCCGGTAGTGGAGGCCAGGTGGAATATGTTGAGCGATTACTCGGCCAAAACGTTTGACAATGGCCTCTTCCCCCGGTTGTACCGTATAAAAGCCGGAACAGAGATACGCTATCAGAAGCAGAACAGGAGAATATTTCTTGATCCAGCGCCCACTATCCCAGAGGACAAAAAAGAAACGACCGTCAAAAGAGACCGGATACCCCAAAAGATCATGCAGTCTTTCCTGAATGCTCTCCCGAATACGTTCTGGAGTCAATCCACGTAATTGGTTAAGAATGAGTATCAGAAGGATCACAGAACCGGTCAGTTTTACATAAGGTGGAATCAATTCTGAGGCCGTCCCCATGGTCGCCATCGGATCGATATAGAAGCCAAAATAGATCCAGTTAAGTATAGTTCCCAGTATAAGACTGATAAGGACAATGGTGCCCACATAGATCAACATCATATTCCGACCGAGAAATTTAGCCACCATTACTACAGTCCCGGCATTGGTGGCTGGTCCGGCCAGGAGAAAGACCAGCGCCGCACCTGGATTAAGGCCTTTGAGGATCAAGGCAGCTGCAATCGGTGTGGAAGAAGCTGCACACATATATAAGGGAACACTAATCCCCAGCATTACGAGCAGAGAAAGTAAACCATCTCCTAAATACAGGGCAAAGAAATAACTGGGAACGAGGGCGGTAATCGCTCCGGCAATGAAAATGCTGATCACCAGCCACAGCGCAATGTCATTTAACAGATCCCCATAAGCATAACGAAAGACTTTATCAAAGAATCCTCTGGAGGCAATAAAGTGTGGATGATGATGTTCCGCTGGAGCAAGGGTCGGAGAAGTGACGTCTTCTCCTGGAACTTCCGGGGGAGAGGATGGAGGACGACGGGATTCTAGATAATTAGCGCTGATGCCTGCAGTCATGGCGGTAATAAGTGCTGCAAAAGGTCGGGCAAGAGTCATGATCGGGTCCATCAGCGCATAAGTTAAGCTAATCGAATCTATCCCGGTTTCTGGGGTGGAGATCAAAAAGGAGAGAGTAGCCCCCTTGCTGGCCCCCTGTTTACGAAGGGAGAGAGCAGTGGGTAACACAGAGCAGGAGCAGAGTGGAAGAGGAATACCAAACAAGGAAGCGAGAAAAACAGATTTGAGATTACCTTGTCCTAAATATTTAAAGATCTGTTCTGGGGATAGCAGGAAATTAATAATCCCAGCAATAAAAAAACCAAAGAGGATATAAATAGCCGATTCGTTAAAAATATAGGCCGTTTCATAGAGTATCTGTTTCAAGATATCCATACTGTACCCCTC
>FWWM01000158.1_pt1 | contig 85671 bp, 67 predicted proteins | sample 2228351 | NCBI WGS metagenome assembly FWWM01 (sample SAMEA103939774, study PRJEB20133) | metagenome | reverse complement strand
GAATGGCGTAAGGTGATCCCCCATCCCCCAACCCCTTCCCCCACAGGGGTGTACACCCCACAGGGAGGGAAGGGGAGCAAACTGCTCATGCCAACCGGGCAATAGTCCGCCAGAACCAGAAGATACGTCACCTGCTCAATGAACTGGCATTCCTCCGGCCTCTGCGCCCCCGGCAGGCAAGAACGGGCCAGTTGGCCTGGCAGGCAATCGAAGGGAAAATAGGGGCTGTTGCGGGCCTTTCCGCGCGAAGCCTGGAGCCTTGCTTTTCACCAAAGGATGAAGCAATGACCGAAGGATACCGCTATGCCGTTGTGGGCGCGGGCCGGCAGGGGACAGCCGCCGCGTACGATATGGCGAAGTGGGGTGGGGCGGAGCATGTGCTGCTCGCCGACGCTGACGCCGGGGCGGCAGCCCTGGCTGCTGAGCGCGTTAACGCGCTGATCGGGCGGGATGTGTCGTCCAGCACTACGGTGGACGTGCGCGACTATGACGCGCTGGTTGAGCTGCTGAAGCCGGTTGACGTATACCTGTGTGCGGTTCCCTTTAAGTTTATCCTGGGCTGCACACAGGCCGCCATCCAGGCCGGGACGAGCATGGTCGACCTGGGCGGCCACACCGACACGGTGCTCAAACAACTGGATATGGACGCTGCCGCGCGGGCCAGCGGGGTGGCCGTGGTGCCCGATTGCGGGATGGGGCCGGGCATGAACAACACATTGGGCGTCTATACCATCGAGCAACTGGAAGCGCGCGGCGCAACCCCCCGCGAGGTCCGGCTGTGGGATGGCGGGCTGCCCAAAGACCCGCCCGAACCCTGGGGCTACCAGTGCTCCTTCCACATTGAAGGGCTGACCAATGAGTATGATGGGCAGGCAGTCTATCTGCGCGGGGGCAGGGTGACGCTGGTGGATACCTTTACGGAGCGGGAGGAGGTCGAATTCGAGGGGGTGGGCCGGCTGGAGGCGTTTGTGACCTCTGGCGGGGCCTCAACCGTGCCCTACACCTATGAGGGCCGGTTGCAGGTCTATGAGAACAAAACGTGCCGCTATCCCGGCCACTATACCCAGTTTAAGGCGTTCAAGGACCTGGGTCTGTTCGGGCAGGAGCCGGTGGAGATCGTCCCCGGCGCGGTTCGTGTCAGCCCGCGCGAGCTTTACCATGCCCTGCTTGCGCCGCAGATCGAGGTCGAGCGCGTGATCGACGTGTGCGTGATGCGGGCCAGGGGCACAGGCGAGCGGGACGGCAGGGACATCTCGCTGGTGGTGGACCTGATCGATGGCTATGACGAGGCCACCGGCTTCACGGGCATGGAGCGGTTGACCGGCTGGCATGCGGCCATCATGTGCGAGTTTATTGCGCGCGGCGAGGTTCCGCCGGGGGTGTGGCCCCTGGAGCGGGCGCTGCCCGCGACGCGCTTCCTGGAGAAGGCCCGCCAGCGTGGCTTCCACATCACGGAGCGGTGGCAGGAGTAGAGCCGCCCCTCGGTGGGCGCAGCGCGCCTGAGCGGGTTTTGGATTGCAGAGGCCGGGCTACGTTGAAAGGGGCGGCACAGTGGAGCGCTTCCGTCAGGGTGGCCCGGCCTCTGCTCCGGCGGTTTTGAGCTGCCTGTACGGCGGGCCGGAGAGGTATTTGTAGCCGTTGTCGGCGAAGATGGTCACGATGGTGGCCTGCCTGCCTGCTTCCGCAGCCTGCTCTGCCACTTGCAGCGCGCCGACCATCGCCGCCCCGCTGCTGAGGCCCACCAGCAGGCCCTCCTCCCGCGCCAGTCGCAGCACCATCGCGTAAGCGGCCTCGGTGGAGATGCCCAGGCTGGCGTCAGCCAGCGTCTCGTCGTAAATGCCGGGGCGGATGGCGGTTGGCATGTGTTTCAGCCCTTCCAGGCCGTGAAACGGCGAGTCTGGCTGCAGGGAGATGGCCTGGACATCCGGATTGCAGGCCTTCAGCCGCCGCGCTGTGCCCACAAAAGTGCCGCTGGTGCCCATGGCGGCCACGAAATGCGTGATCTGGCCGCGCGTCTGCTCCCAGATTTCCACAGCGGTCCCATCGTAGTGGGCCTGCCAGTTGGCCGGGTTGTTGTACTGGTCGGCGTAGAAGTATCGGTCCGGCTCGCGCTCGGCCAGTTCACGCGCAGCCAGCAGCGCTCCGTCTGAGCCTTCCAGGGCGTCTGTGAAACGAACCTCTGCGCCAAAGGCCCGTAGCACCTGCAAGCGCTCCGGGCTGGCGTTCTCTGGCACAAAGAGCAGCACACGGTAGCCGCGCGCCGCCCCGAACATGGCCAGCGCGATCCCGGTGTTGCCGCTGGTGCTGTCCAGGATGATCTTGTCTGGGGTCAGCCGTCCGCTGGCCTCGGCGGCGCGGATGATGTTCAGGGCCGCGCGGTCCTTGACGCTGCCGCCGGGGTTGTGCCATTCCGCCTTGGCGTGGATGGTCACGTGTTCCGGCAGGTGAGCGGTCAGGTGACGGAAGCCGATCAAGGGGGTGTTGCCCACAAGCTGTTCCAGCAAGGCCGCCCTGGGCTTTGCCTTGAGATGCTGGCCGTGCAGCGTCGTGCTCATCTGTGTCCTCGTAGATCACACCAAAAAGGCCAACAGGCGAGAAAAAAGAGCGGTTGCCTGCCCGTTGCTCCAAAGCCGGTGGCAGCGCCGCCACCGTCGCGGGAACGCGACCACTCCTCCAGCCGTTGGCCCTGTGAAAACCTGTTCAGCCGGTCTGAGGCGAGGTCAGCGTTCCCGCTTCAGACACGCGCATTGTTGTAGCATGGTTCTGCCCTGTCTGTTTGCTGCCATTGGTTTGTACACACTGTAGCGGGTTGCGCGGCTCCTGTCAATCATTTTCAGACCCGTCTTGTCAATTTAGTTGTTTTGAAGGTGTGTGGGACCAATGTCTTACGGCGGGCGGTTGACAACCGGACAGGACTTGTTAAATTTATACAAAAATGATTGGATATATATCATTAACGACGGGATGAGGTATGATCAAGACATGAGGGCGGAAGGGCACGCGCTGCCGGTACTGGCGGGTGGAGGAGCGAGAGCGAAAGGAACGTGGCATGGCTATTGATGTCGAACGGCCTCCTCAGATCGACGACGTTGGGGTGGAGCTTGCCCCAGAGACCCTGCGCGAGATGTACTGGCAGATGCTGCGCGCTCGCCGCCTGGACGAGCGGGCGTGGGTGCTGCACCGCCAGGGCAAGATCGCGTTTCACATCTCCGGCATAGGACACGAAGCGATTCAGGTCGGCGCTGCCTACGCGATTCGCGTGGGCTACGACTACGTCCATCCCTATTACCGCGACCTGGCGCTGAGCCTGGCGCTGGGCTACACCCCCAGGGAGTTCATGCTGGCCCTGTTTGGGCGGGCGGGGGAGACCACCAGCGGCGCGCGCCAGATGCCCTCCCACTGGAGCAGCAAGCGCCTCAACATCGTCTCTGGCTCCAGCCCGGTTGCCACGCAGGTCCCCCAGGCGGCGGGCATTGCCCTGGCCTGTAAACTCCAGGGCGAGGACCGCATCGCGCTGACCACGCTGGGGGAAGGCTCCACCAGCCAGGGCGACTTCTATGAGGGCCTGAACTGGGCCGGTGTGCACAAGTTGCCGCTGGTCTGCATCGTGCAGAACAACATCTATGCCATCTCCGTCCCCATCGATCTGCAAATGGCCGTTCCCAACGTCGCCGACCGGGCGGCCATGTTCGGTGTGGCGGGGGTCATTGTGGATGGCAACGACGTGCTGGCCTCTTACCGGGCCGTCAAGGAGGCGGTGGAGCGGGCGCGCGCAGGAGAGGGAGCGACGCTTATTGAAGCCAAGACCTATCGCCCGGTGCCGCACTCCTCCGATGATGACGACCGCTCCTACCGCTCGCGGGAGGAGGTTGAAGGCTGGAAGCGGCGCGACCCGGTGTTGCGCTTCCGGGCCTATCTGCTGGAGAAAGGTATCGTCGACGAAAAAGCGCTTGACGAGTACGAGGCGCGCGCCCGTGAGGAGGTCGACACGGCGCAGGCAACTGCTGAATCCGCGCCCTTTCCGCCACCGGAGAGCGCGCTGGGGCCGGTGTTTGCCCCGGCTGAAGACGTGTGACTATGGCTATGGTCCCCGCCGTTGCTCAGGTGGGGGTAGACGCCGGGAGCGCGGCTGGACAGGAGTGTGCTAACCGATGCCTGAGATGACCCTGATTGACGCCGTCCGCGCCGCCATGGACGAGGAAATGGCCCGCGACGAGCGCGTCTTCATCACTGGGGAGGATGTCGGCCCACGTGGGGGCGTCTTCCGCGCCACCATGGGCCTCTACGACAAATACGGCCCCGACCGCGTGATCGACTCGCCGCTGGCCGAGCTGAGTATCGTGGCTATCGGCATCGGCGCAGCGCTGGCCGGGATGCGCCCGATCTGCGAGATTCAGTTTGCGGACTTCATCCACCCGGCCTTTAACCAGATCGTCAACGAAGCCGCCCGTTTCTACTATCGCTCTGATGGCCAGTGGAACGTGCCGCTGGTGATTCGCGCCCCTTATGGCGGCGGCATCGGCGGCGGCCTGTACCACAGCCAGAGCGTGGAGGCGTTCTTTGCCCACACGCCGGGGCTGAAGGTCGTGATCCCCAGCACGGCCCACGATGCCAAGGGATTGCTCAAAGCCGCCGTGCGCGACCCCAACCCGGTGCTCTTCTTCGAGCCGAAGAAAGGCTACCGCCTGATCCGCGACGAGGTCCCGCCGGATGACTACACGGTGCCCATTGGCCCGGCCCGTATCACGCGGCAGGGGGATGACCTGACGGTCTACGCCTACGGCATGATGCACCATTACACCCTGCAGGCTGCCGAGGCGGTGGCCGCGCAGGACGGCATTCAGTGTGAAGTGGTGGACATCCGCACGCTGGCCCCGCTGGACAAGGCCACCATCATCCGGTCTTTTCAGAAGACCGGCAAAGCGTTGATCGTCTATGAGGACAACCGCTTCCTGGGGTACGGGGCGGAGATCGCGGCCATCCTGAGCGACGAGGCGTTCGAGTACATGGACGGCCCGATCCGCCGCCTGGCCGGCCCTGACGTGCCGGGCGTGCCGTTCAGCCACTCATTGCAGGACTTCTTCATGCCGAACGTGGAGAAGATCGCGGCGGCAATGCGTGAGCTGGCGGCGTATTGAGCAGAGTTTTGTTGGAGGCGAGGCGCAATTAATAATGGCAACTAGAGTGATCATGCCCCAGATGGGGGAGAGTGTCGTTGAGGGGACGGTCAGCCGCTGGCTCAAGCAGGAAGGCGACCGCGTTGAGGAGTTTGAGCCTGTCGTCGAGGTGGAGACGGACAAGGTCACCTCGGAGGTCCCCGCGCCGGCCAGCGGCGTGCTGCTGAAGGTTTATGTGGCAGAGGGCCAGACGGTCGCAGCGGGCGAGATGCTGGCGGTTATCGGCAGGGAGGGCGAGGCCGTCCCGGACGCGCCGGGTGGCTCTCCCGGCGGGGAGGCGCGGCCAGGCAGGCCAGCGGCGGAGAGTCCACGCGGCGACGACAACGACAGGCCGCATGTCACGCCGGTGGTGGCGCGCATCGCTGCCGAGCACAACGTTGACCTGAGCAAAGTGCGCGGGAGCGGGCGCGGAGGGCGGGTCACCAAGAAGGACATCCTGGCCTATGTGGAGGCCGGGGCAGGCCCGGCCCCGGCCAGGGAGCGCGAAGCCCAGCCGGAGCTGATGCCCTGGGAGCAACCGGGCAGCGGTGACCTCTTCAAGCCGACCGACGACCTTTACCGGGCGGTTGCGCCGCCCCGGCCACAGCCGCCCCCCGCCGGAGAGGCCGAGGAGGGCGTAGACGGCGTGATGCCGTTGAGCACCATGCGGCGGCGCATCGCCGAGCACATGGTGACCAGCAAGCTACGCACCGCGCCCCACGTGACCACCGTCTTCGAGGCGGACATGAGCGCGGTGGCGGCCCACCGCGAGGCGCACAAGGATGCGCTCGCCAGGCAGGGTACCCGCCTGACCTATACGGCTTACTTCGTGGCGGCGACGGCGCAGGCTTTGCGCACTTATCCGGTTGTCAACAGCCAGTGGACCGACGAGGGCATCCGTCTTAAGCGTGAGGTGAACATCGGCGTGGCGGTGGCCCTGGAGGAGGGGCTGGTTGTGCCCGTCGTGAGGCGGGCGGACGAGCTTTCCCTGCTGGGCCTGGCCCGCCGGGTCAACGATCTGGCGGAGCGGGCGCGGCGTGGGGCGCTGACCCCGGATGACGTGAGCGGCGGCACGTTTACCATCACCAATCATGGCGTGGCGGGCAGCCTGCTGGCGACGCCGATCATTCACCAGCCCCAGAGCGGCATTCTGGGCATTGGGATGGTGCAGCGGCGCGTGGTGGTGCTGGAGAACGACGCGCTTGCCGTCCGCCCCATGGTCTATCTTTCTTTTTCCTTTGATCACCGGGTGATGGATGGCGCGACGGCGGACCGGTTTGTGGCGGAGATCAAGAAAGTGTTAGAGAATTGGCGGTAGTGGCAGGATGTGATTGAGGGGAGTTAGCCCATGCCCTGGACGGTCGCCTGGCTTGACACCGATCTGCATATCTATGACTCCACCATATGCTCGCCGTTTTCTCGTGAAGAGGAAGATGCCTTCTATCAGGCCTGGTTTGCGTTCGTGGAGCGTGCCCCCGCGCCGCTCTACGCCCTGTTCGACGTAAGCGAGTGGACGGGCGGCAGCGAGTTCTCGCGCCTTCTCGATGCGCGGTTTGCCAGAATGGGGCGATACCGCGACAAGATTCAGGTAATCGCCATGGTCAGCAGCCCCAATCGTTTTACGGAGACGGTAGCCAAGATCGGCGCGCGGGCGCTGGGCAGGCCGGACTGGTTCCAGTTCTTCACGGACCGCGAAGAGGCGATTGCCTACCTGAAGGAGCAGGCTGCCTCCCGGTGACCGGCCTGTTGGGGCCGTTTTCTACAGGCAGGGTGACCGCACTGCGGCTCATCCTGCTTTTTCTTTTCCCCCCTCACCGGAGTGTGTAACCATGACCGGGCCTGTGCATCGAACATAGAGGAAATGCACTGGTGAAATCAATCACAGGTAGGGGGTGATAACCTTGGTTAGTCTGAATCTGCCACCTGTTGAAGGAAATGCTGGCAGCCAGCATTACGACGTGGTGATCATAGGGGGTGGCCCGGCAGGGGCCTCGGCGGCCATCTACACGGCCCGCGCCAGGCTCAGCACCCTGGTGATCGACAAAGGCCTCACTGCGGGCGCGCTCGGCCTGACGCACAAGATCGCCAACTACCCCGGCGTGCCGGGTGAGATCAGCGGCGCTGAGCTGTTGCAGCGCATGCGCGAGCAGGCCGAGTCGTTTGGGGCCAGGTTCGTGCAGGACAAAGTGCTGTCTGTGGATTTGAAGAGCGAGCCGAAGGTATTGTGGGCCGGGGAAGGGACCTATACGGCGCGGGCTGTGGTCCTGGCGACCGGGGCGATGGGTCGCACCAAAGGAGTCCCCGGTGAGGAGGAATTTCTGGGGCGGGGGGTCAGTTATTGCGCCACCTGTGACGCCGCCTTCTTCCAGGGGATGGAGGTGGCTGTCGCTGGCAACAATGACGAGGCCGTCGAGGAGGCGCTGCACCTCTCCAAGTTTGCCAGCAAAGTGCATCTGCTGGTGCAGACCCCCGATCTCAAGGTCGATGAGCACCTGGCCCGCGAAGCCGCCGCCAACCCGGTGATCGAGGTGCACTATGCCACGCGACTGCGCGAGATCGTGGGCAACCACCTGGTGAGCGGGGTGCGCATCGCGCCGCGCAACGGCCAGGAGATGGTGCTCCCGGTGCGCGGGGCGTTTGTCTACCTGCAGGGCAACAAGCCGATCACAGACTTTCTGCAGGGCCAGCTTTCCATGGCGGAGGCCGGCTGCCTGAAAGTCGATGCGCATTATCAGACGGTCCTCCCTGGCGTGTTTGCCGTGGGGGACCTGCTGTGCGACCACGTCAAGCAGGCGGTGGTTGCCGCCGCCGATGGGGTGGTCGCGGCCATGGCGATTGACCGTTACCTGAGCGGGCGGGATACGTTGCGCCCGGACTGGTCCTGAGCGCTGTTCCCGACGGGGCTGGCCGCCACAGGCCGCATAAAAGCGCCGCGCTGCCGTTCACGCGATACAGCGCGGCGCTTTGTTTTGACTTCCGCCCGTCGCCTAGAAGCGGGTTGTGTGCGGCTGGTAGCGCTCTTCCTTCCAGGGATCGCCTTCGTTGTGGTAGCCAGCGCGCTCCCAGAAACCCGGCCTGTCCACGGCGCTGAACTCCAGGCCGCGCAGCCACTTGGCGCTCTTCCAGAAATAGCGCTTGGGGACCACCAGACGCAGCGGGAAGCCGTGCTCCGGGTCCAGGTACTGGCCGTCGTACTTCCAGGCCAGCAGCACGTCGTCGTCCAGCATGACTTCCAGCGGCAGGTTGGCGGTGAAGCCGTACTCGCAGTGAGCGATGACGTACCTGGCGCCCGGCTTCAGTTCGAAGAGCTGGATGAAATCCCGAAAGCGCGGGCCTTCCCAAACGGTGTCGAATTTGCTCCAGCCGGTGACACAGTGGATATCCGCCCTGACCTGGACGGTCGGGATTTGCCGGAACTCCTGCCAGGTCCAGCGCTTTTCCTCCGCCACCTCGCCAAACACGCGCAGGTCCCAGGAGGACTCATCGAAGGCCGGGACCGGGCCGTAATGGAGCACCGGGAATTTGCGGGTGAGCGACTGGCCGGGGGGGAGTCTGCCGGCTTCTTTGATGCGCTTTTCCTCTTCCCGGCGGTCCCCAAAATCGTTCCGCATCGTTTACCTCGTGACGATTGTGCCTGCCATGTGGGGCAATAAACACGTAGTGGGCAAAGCCTGCTACAGTATACAACGCCGCAGCGGGCCGTGACAAGACATCTCCGGTCCACATTGATTCATTTCTTATCTGGCCGGTGACCATTGCCTGGCTTTTGGCGCGCAGATAATTTACAATCATCCATATCTAATTTATCTGAAGCGGGATAGCAGATGGCTCAACCGCTACACGTGCAGAACGCCGTCGTCCACGGCGCTGGCCGTGACCTGTATACCACCGATGTGGTGTGTGCCGGGCCTGTGCAGGGCGCGCTGCCGGTGGATATGGCCGGATATGCGATCTGGCCGGCGCTGATCAATGCCCACGATCACCTGGAGCTGAATCATTACCCACGCAGCAGGTTCCGTGAGGTCTACGGCAATGCGCATCAGTGGGGTGAGGAGATGAGCGCCCGTCTCGATCATCCGCCCTACCGGGAAGGGCGCGCCGTGCCGCTGGCAGATCGCCTGTTCATTGGCGGGCTGAAGAACCTGCTGTGCGGGGCGCTGACCGTGGCCCACCACAACCCCCTGCATCGTCCGCTGCGCAGCCCCCGGTTCCCGGTGCGCGTGCTGGGGCGCTATGGCTGGGCGCACTCGCTGCATTTCGAGCCGGATGTGGCCGCCTCCTACGCCAGGACGCCGGCGGATGCTCCCTGGTTTATCCATCTGGCCGAAGGGACGGATGCCACCGCTGCGGCGGAGTACGGGCGGTTGCGGGCAAAGGGCGCTGCCGGCGCGAACACGGTTCTGGTGCACGGCGTTGGGATGACACCGCCCGATGTGCGGGATGCGGCAGCGCGGGTGCGCGGCCTGGTGTGGTGCCCATCTTCCAACTGCTATCTGCTGGGGCGGACGGCGGATGTGCGCGCCTGGCTGGCTGCCGGGGGGCGCGTGGCCCTGGGCAGCGACTCGCGCCTGACCGCCGACGGCGACCTGCTGGATGAGCTGCGGGCAGCGCTGGCGACAGGCCAGGTCGAGGCGGCGACGCTCCTGGCTATGGTGACCACCGAGGCGGCGCGATTGCTGGGCCTGAGCGATGTGGGGGACTTGCAGCCGGGCCAACGCGCCGACTGGGTCGCGACCCGCGCTGGCGAGCCACTGGTCAGCGCACGGCGTGCGGACCTGGCGCTGGTGGTGCGGGGCGGAGTGCCCATGATCGGGGACCCGGAGTTGATGGCCCGCTTTCCATCGGTGGAGGCCGTTCCGGCTGTGCTGGATGGGCGGCGCAAAGCGATCCATAAGAGTCTGGCCTGGCGTATTATGAAGTGCAGGCTGGGCGAGCCTGGCCTGGCGCTGACCAGTGGACCGCGCTGGCGCTGGCGCTGGGGGGCGCTATGGAGGAGGGGGCTGGGTTCGGGTGGAGAGGGCGACCACGAGTTAACCCACAAAAAGACGGTATAGCAAGCTTAGAAGTAGAGGTGTGGCGCGATGGCCGATATGCTTTTTGGGCAGTCCTATTATTTGCGCTTTGACCCCAAGCTGTGGCGGGCCATGCAGCCCTACCCGCCGCTGGGGACGCTTTACGCCGCTGCTTACATGCGCGAAAAGGGCCATACGGTGGCGCTGTTCGACGCCATGCTCTCCGAGGGTCCGCGTGAGTGGGAGGCGGCGCTCCGGCAGCACCGGCCCCGCTATGCGGTGTTGTTTGAGGACAACTTCAACTACCTCAGCAAGATGAGCCTGTTGCGCATGCGCCAGGCAGCCTTTGAGATGATCGAGGCGGCCAAAGCGCAGGGCTGCACGGTTATCGTCTGCGGCTCGGATATGACCGATCATCCGGACCTCTACCTGGGGCATGGGGCAGACTTTGCCATCGTGGGCGAGGGCGAGGAGACGCTGGCCGATCTGGTGGAGCATCTGGAAGCGGGGGGGATAAGCCCCTGGTCAGGGCTGGCAGAGGTCCAGGGAATCGCCTTCCTGGATGACGGCGGCGAGGTCAGCCATACTGCGCCGCGCCCGGTGATCCGTGACCTGGACGCGCTCCCTTTTCCTGCCTGGGACCTGGTGGATGCCGGGCGCTACCGGTCTATCTGGCTGGAGCGGCATGGCTACTACTCGATCAACATGGTCACCACGCGGGGCTGCCCTTTCCACTGCAACTGGTGCGCCAAGCCCATCTGGGGCCAGCGTTACAACGTCCGCAGCCCGGAGAACGTGGCGGCGGAGATGGCCTGGCTGAAGGAGCGCTTCGACCCCGATCACATCTGGTTCATGGATGACATCATGGGCATCCGCGACCGCTGGATCGAGGAGTTTGCGGACGTGCTCGACGCGCGCGGCCTGCGCATCCCCTTCAAGAGCCTGAATCGGGTCGATCTGCTGCTCAAAGGGGACACGATCCCGGCGCTGGCGCGAGCCGGGGCGCAGATCGTGTGGGTCGGCGCGGAGAGCGGCTCCCAAAAGGTCCTCGACGCGATGGAAAAAGGCACCACGGTTGAGCAAATCTATGAGGCCACGCGGCGGCTCCACGAAGAGGGCGTCAGGGTCGCCTTCTTCCTGCAGTTTGGCTACCCCGGCGAGACGCGCGCGGACATTGAGCTGACGCTCCAGATGGTGCGCGATCTGATGCCGGACGACATCGGTATCTCGGTCAGCTATCCGCTGCCGGGGACCGGCTTTTACGAGCGGGTGCGGCACGAGCTTGGCGAGCGGGCCAACTGGGTGGATAGCGAGGACCTGGCCATGCTGTACAAGGGGCCGTTCCGCACGGAATTCTACCGCCAGTTGCACACCGTGGTGCACAAGGAATACCGTTCCCGCAAAGCGTGGCAGCAGTTGCGGTCCTGGCTGCGCAGGCCGCGCGGCCAGTCCGCGCCGGAGGCGCGCCGTCTGGCGGCCATGGTCTACCACCGGCTCACCCTGCCGCTGGCCAGGGCCAGGCTGGATCAACTGGCGCGGCTGCCTCACGAGCCGACCCGCCTGGCCGAAGTCGCGGCGCAGGGCTGACCCGGCTGGGGGTTGGGATCGTCAGCATGCAGGGCGGGCCTGGCCCTGCTTGCCGCAGTTTTTGGGGGGCTGGTGATAATGACATTGACGGGGCGTAAATTGTGACCACTCTCCCCGCTAACACTTGCACCTGCGCTGCAAGTGCAGGTGAGCGGGGAGCTTCTCAGGGCACGCACGAGCTTTACCCTACCGGCGTCACCCGACCTGGTCAATGCAGACAGGCCGACGCCGGTAGGGCAGGCGCTCCACGTTACGCCCTGAAGGCCCGGTCCAGGCCCGAAAGGAGGATCTCTCTCAGGTGCGGTTCAGGTTTTACGCAGCGGCCTTCCCGCTGCAACCGCCAACCCGAAGTTGTTAAAGAGCCGCATCGGCGCGCCCTGAGGCTATTCTCCTGCCAGGCGTTGTTTATGCCGACCGTATTAGCCGGGAGTGTACCACGCATGCGTTCGAGTGTCAAACAGGAAGGAGGCAAGCGCCATTCCCCACCCCGCTAAAGCAGGGTGTCCCCTGGCGCGATTCTTATGGATATCCTGCTTGCGCATGGCTACTTTCTCTACGAAGACCCGCACGAACTCCAGGTGATGAAGCCCTATCCCCCTCTGGGGATTCTGCACATTTCCGCTTACCTCAAGGCCAGGGGGTTTGAGGTCGGCGTCTTTGATTCGACTTTTCGGAGCATGGCGGATTTTGAGGCCCTGATTCTGGCCGAGCGTCCCCCGGTGGTGGGCATCTACACCAATATGATGACCAAGTTCAACGTGCTCCGGATGATCGCTTTCTGCAAAGCTCAGGGCATCAGGGTGATCCTGGGCGGGCCGGAGCCGCCTTACTACGCCAGGGAGTACCTGGAGCGCGGGGCAGACGTCATTGTCAAGGGGGAGGGGGAGCTGACCCTGGAGGAGCTGCTGACGCACATCGCCCGGCACGGCCTGGAAGACATGGAGGGCATCGCCGGGATCGCTTTCCTGCGGGAGGGCGAGCTGGTGGAGACGCCAGCACGCCCCTTCATCAGCCGGTTGAGCGCGATGCCCTGGCCGGACCGGGAGGCCATCGACATCCCGCAGTACATGCAGGTCTGGAAGGCCCACCACGGACGCAGCTCGATCTCGGCGATCTGTGCGCGGGGCTGTCCCTATACCTGCACCTGGTGCAGCCATTCCGTATTCGGGGAGAGCCACCGCCGCCGCGACCCGGAGGACATGGCGGACGAGATCCTCTGGATCAAAGAGCGCTATAATCCGGACATGATCTGGTACGCCGACGATGTCTTCACCATCAACCACCGCTGGTTCTACCGCTTTCACCAGGCGCTGGAGGCCCGTGGCGTGCGCATCCCCTTTGAGTGCATCTCCCGCGCCGACCGCCTGGACGAGGAGGTGATCCGGACGCTGGCGGAGATGGGCTGCTTCCGCCTGTGGATCGGGTCGGAGAGTGGCTCCCAGAAGGTGCTGGATGCCATGAAGCGCAAGACGGCGGTCGAGGATGTGCAGGCCAAGACTCACCTGCTGCAAAAGTATGGCATCCAGGCCGGGATGTTCATCATGCTGGGTTACGAGGGGGAGGAAGTCGAGGATTTGCAGGCCACGGTGGAGCATCTCAAGATTGCCAACCCCGATCTGTTTCTGACCACGGTGGCTTATCCCATTAAGGGCACGCCCTATTACGCCGAGGTGGAGAGCCGCATCCTGGCCGACGGGCACTGGCACGAGCGCACCGACCGTGACCTGACTGTGGCCGGTCGCCATTCCCGCCGTTTCTATGCTTTTGCCACGCGCTGGATGGTGAACGAGGTGGCGCTGCACAAAGCCCGCCATAATGGCGGCGTGAGTCCGCTGCGCATGGCCAGGCTGGCCGCCAACGTGGTGGTTGGGCGGGCCGGTATGCTGCTCACCAGGGGAGAGGCTGAACGCCGGGGCCAGCCGGTAGCCACCTGATGGTCAGTCGTCACCGGTGAGGGGGAGGTTGTGACGGTGATAGATTCGCCGGAGGGCGTGCAGACTTCTGCATCTGGGGACGGGGGCACGGCCTTTGACGGGCTGGCCCCCGCTTACGACCAGACGTTCACCCGCACGATCATCGCCACCTGGCTGCGGGGACGTGTGCACGCCCGCCTGGACGCGCACTTCAAGGCGGGCCATACGGTGCTGGAGCTGGGCTGCGGGACCGGCGAGGATGCGTGGCACCTGGCCCAGCGCGGGGTGCGGGTCACGGCGACGGATTTCAGCGAGGGGATGCTGGCGGTGGCCCGCGCCAAGCTAGACGGGAATCCGCTGGCCACAGTGGCCCGGCTGGACCTCGCCAACCTGCCCCCTGATGGCCTGCCGGGGCCGTTCGACGGCGCGTACTCAAACTTTGGGCCGCTCAACTGCCTGGATGGCTGGCGTCCCCTGGCGGCCTGGCTGGCGGCGCGTATCAGGCCGGGCGGGGTGGTCGCGGTGGGGGTGATGGGGCCGCTCTGCCCCTGGGAGGTGGGCTGGCACGGGCTGCACGGGGATTGGAGCATGGCCTTTCGCCGCCTGCGCCACCGCGTCACTTTTCAGACTGACGACGGGCAGCCGATCACCGTCCGCTATCCTTCACCCGGCAGGCTGCTGCGCGACTTTTCGCCCTGGTTCCGCCGCCTCGACTTGCGCGGCCTGGGGGTCTTTTTGCCGACCACCGGCGAATACGCCGTGTTTGAGAAACGTCCTCGCCTGCTCAAGCTGGCGATGGGGCTGGAAGTCCGCCTGGCCCATCGCTGGCCCTTTAAATACCTGGGGGATCACTACTGGCTGGAGCTGACGCGGACCGGGTTTCAGGGATGACGCCGGTGATGCGCCGCCTGCTGCGCAACACGTCCACCCTGCTCATCGGCAACGTTGGGGGAGCGGCGCTCTCGTTTTTGCTTTCGATCCTCATCGGGCGCGTGCTGGGGGAGAGCGGCATCGGCGTCTACGGTGTGGTGATGGCCTGGGTTTTCCCCGCCCGTTTGCTGGCGGAGTTCGGCCTGGGAACCCTCATCACGCGGGACGTGGCCCGGCACGTCCGCGCCGGGCCGGATTACCTCCATGCCACCACCACCGCCCGGCTGCTCCTGGGCGGCGGCCTGACGCTCCTGTTGTGGCTGGGCGCGCCCCTGCTCAGCGACGATCCGCTGGTCGTCCTGGGGTTGCGGGTCTCCGCCCCGCTCGCGCTGATCGAGCCGTTTTTCGGCGCTTTTACGGCCATTTTCCGCGCAGAAGGCGTGATGTGGCCCATCCCCTGGCTGGGCATTGGGATGCTGGTCGCCCAGGTGGGGGGGACAGCGCTCGTTTTTCTCGGCGGGGGCGGCGTCATTGCCGCGCTGCTGGTCAATCTGCTCACCTCCGCCGGGCAGTTGGTGGCGGCCTGGGGCATCTACCGCTGGCGTTTCTGGCGGCCTCTGAGCGGGCAGCGGTTTGACGTGGGCGACCTGTTGCGGCGGGCGTGGCCGTTTGCGCTGGCGGCGGTGCTGGTTGCCCTGCAGGCGCGTGTGGGGATCATCCTGCTGGAGCGGCTGGCAGACGCCGGGCAGGCCGGACACTACACGGTGGCCGGGCGCTTTGTGGAGGCTGCGCGGATGGCCCCCAATGCGTTCTTCGGGGCGCTGCTGCCAGCCCTGGCCGCGCTGAGGCTGCAACCGGAGGCGCTCCACCGCACGTTTACGCAGGCGACGCTGGGCCTGGCCGCTTTCGGCGTCCTGGCAGGCGGGCTGGCCTGGATGTTTGCTCCACTGCTGATGGCGCTCACCTATGGCCCGGCTTTTTCTCGCGCCGCGCCTGTACTCCAGGTGGCTATGTGGGGCCTGCTGCCGTCCCTGCTGCGCGGCGGGCGGACCCTGTACTGGTATGCGCTGGGGCGGGAGGGCTTTGTCAACCGGGTGATGGCGGCGCTGCTTGCTATGCAGGTTGTGTTGGGGGCCTGGCTCATCCCGCATCATGGGGCGGTGGGGGCGGCCCTGGCCGCCCTGATCGCTGAGACGGTGGCTCTGGCGCTGCTGTGGTGGGGAGTTCCCTGGCCTGCCAGGGAGGCGGCGCAGGCATGACCCTTCAGCGGCGGGACCTGTGGGCGGCCATGGGGCTGTTTGCCGCCAGCCTGCTGTGGCGCGCGGCAATCCTGGCCCCTTACCCCGCCTTCGAGGGGCTGTACGGCCAGGACCCCTTCGCCTATTACGACTTCGCCCAGGAGCTGCGGCTGGCGGTGGGGGAGGGCCGTATGCCGGGGCCGTTCTTCTGGCCGCTGGGGTATCCGGCCCTGCTGGGCCTCGGCTTTGCCCTCTTTGGCACGGCGGCAGGGGTAGGGCAGGTCATCAACCTCCTGCTTGGGGCGTCCCTCGCGCCGCTGGTTTACGTCCTGGCGCGTCGCTCCGGCTGTGGACGGCCCGGCGCGTGGCTTGCCGCTGGCGTCATGATCGTCTGCGGCCAGGCGGTGCAGTCCAGCCTGGTGATCATGGCGGATATCCCGGCGCTGGCCTGGGCGACGCTGGGAGCTGTGGTGTTGTCCCTGTACCTGGAGGAACAGCGCGGGGGTCTGTTAGCGCTCTCCGTGGCTATGCTGACGTTGGCCGTCCTCACCCGCTGGCTATGCCTGGCGCTGGCGCTACCCTGGGGCCTGGCGGTCTTCCTGGCGTGGACCTCACCCCCTAAATCCCCCTCTCCATCTGGCGTGGAGAGGGGGACTTGTTCGTGGGGGCGGGATGGCTTGCTTGCCGGGGTGACCGCGCTGCTGCTCTTGCTGCCGCAGGTGGTTCACAGCGGCGCGAGTCCCTACCCCACCCTGAATCATGCCTGGGTTCGGGGATGGTCGCCGGGGAATGCCCTGCGGCGGGAGTTCACCAACCCGGACGGCCATTTCGTTTACGAGCAGATCAACGCGCTGTTTTACGCCCGGCCTTTCTATGACCCTTACTACCTGGCGCCTGTCTTCTCGCCGTTTTTGCTGCTCGGTCTGGTAGCGCTGTGGCACCAGCGGAACGCCCCGCGTGCCCTGATGCTGGCGGGCTGGGTGGCGCTGCCCTACTGCTTCCTGGCAGGCATCCCCTACCAGAACATCCGCTTCCCGCTTCTCGTGTTTCCTGCTGTGGCCGTGCTGGCCGGGCTGGGCCTGGAGCGCGCGCTGGCCTGGCTTCCTGGGCGCTGGTGGGCCGGGCGTGTTGCGCTGGTCGTCGCCATCCTCTTCGGCATTGGCATGACGGCTATGGAGGGGCGCGCGGTGAGCAGCGATTTCGTGGCCCGCCAACTGGAGGACCGGGCCACGGCAGCCTGGGTCGCGGAGCACGTTCCACCGGGGGCCAGCCTCTATACCAGCGGCCTGACGCTCACGCTCAGCCATTACACCTCGCTAGAGGTTTACGAGCTGTATTATGAGACGCCCGCGACCCTGACTGCGCGGTGGGTGCCGGGCCGGGCCGACTTCCTGCTGGTCAACGAATGGCAGATCGAGACCCAGTGGGCGGGCCGGGAACCGCAGCTTGCCTTTCACTGGCTGCGCGACGCTCGCGGCCTGACCCGGCTGGACCGCTTTGGGCAGTATACGCTCTTTCAGGTGGGGGAATGAATATCGGCGTGATCCTGCCCGGCTTCAGCGCGGCTGAGGCCGACTGGGCTATCCCCGTGCAGGTCTATCTGCTGCGCGAGATGGCCCGGCAGCACAGCGTGCGCGTGGTCGCGCTGCGCTACCCGCATCGCCGCGACTGTTACCCTGTGTTCGGCGTGCAGGTTCATTCGCTGGGGGTGGGGCACTGGGTCCGTGGCTGGGGGCGGCTGCGGCTGTGGCGGGATGCGCTGCGCCTGCTCCGCCAACTGCACCGGCGGCGGCCCTTCGACGTGCTCCACGCCATGTGGGCGGATGAATGCGGCCTGCTGGCCGCGTGGGCCGGGCGCTGGCTGGGCGTGCCGGTGGTGGTCTCGGTGGCCGGGGGGGAACTCGTCGGCCTGGACGATATCGGATACGGCCTCCAGCGCAGCGCGTTCAGCCGTTGGGTGGTTGGGCAGGCGCTGTATGGCGCTGGCCGGATCGTGGTCTATTGCTCGTATATCCGGCGCTTGCTGGCCGCAGCCGGATACGCCCTCCCTGAGGAGCGGCTGCGGACGATCTCGCTGGGGGTGGACGTGGACGTATTCCGGCCTGGGAGTGCACCCCGCGATCCCCGGCGTCTGCTCAACGTTGCCTCCCTGATACCCGTGAAGGACCAGGCGACTCTGTTGCGGGCGCTGGCCCGTTTGCCGGGGGATGTCACGCTCGATGTCGTCGGTGAGGGGCCACAGCGCGCCAGGCTGGTGGAGCTGGCCGAGGCGTTGGGGATTGCCCGGCGTGTCCGGTTTGTGGGCGCGGTTGATCACCTGGCTATGCCGCCGTTTTACCGGCAAGCGGCGCTCCATGTGCTTTCTTCCCGGCACGAGGCGCTGTCCATGGCCCTGCTGGAGGCGGCGGCCAGCGGCCTGCCGACGGTCGGCACGGCGGTCGGCTTGCTGCCGGATCAGCCGGCGATGGGGATGGCCGTGCCGGTGGGGGATGACCACGCCCTGGCGGAGGCCGTTCGCGGACTGCTGGACGAGAACGAGCGACGCGAGGCACTGGAGCGCTCAGCCGTCCGGGCCGTGCGAGAGGGGTTTACCGTTCGCCATACCGTCAGCCGTTTGAGCGCCCTCTATGAGGAGCTGTGCCGGGCGAGGAGCGGCCTGTGACGCCGCCGGCGCTGGCTTGGCCCGGAGGGCTAATGCTCGCCCAGATAGGCCTTGCGGACGATCTCGTTTTGCTGGAGCGCCTGGGCCGTATCGGACAGGATGATCTGCCCGGTCTGGAGCACGTAGCCCCGGCTGGCAATTGCCAGCGCCATATGCGCGTTCTGCTCCACCAGCAGGATCGTCGTGTCCTGTTCCGTGTTCAGATGCTTGATGATGTTGAAGATCTCGCGGACCAGCAGCGGGGCCAGGCCCATGCTCGGCTCATCCAGCAATAAGATGCGTGGGCGGCCCATCAGCGCACGCCCGATGGCCAGCATTTGCTGTTCGCCCCCGGAGAGCGTCCCGCCGAGCTGCTTCTCACGCTCCTTGAGGCGGGGGAAGGTCTCGAAGACGAACTCCATGTCTCTGGCGATGCCGTCTGCGTCTTTGCGTGTGTAAGCGCCCATCTCCAGGTTTTCGCGGACGGTGAGGCGGGTGAAGATCTTCCGCCCCTCCGGGGCCTGGCCGACGCCAAGCGCGACGATCTGATGGGGGGACATACGGGTGATGTCCTGCCCTTCCAGGAGGATAGTGCCCTCTGAGGGAGGGCGAAGGCCACAGATCGTGTTCAGCGTGGTGGTTTTGCCCGCGCCGTTGCCGCCGATGAGGGTGACAATCTCGCCTTCATCGACTTCCAGAGAAATGCCCTTGAGGGCATGAATCTGGCCGTAGTAAGTGTGGACATTGTTGACTTCGAGCAGTGCCATGGTCTCGTCTGCCGGATTGTGTGCAGGAGAAACGCCAGAAAACCAGCTCGCCGCACCTTACCAGGCTCGCGGCATTTTTTGCGTTGCGCTAGGCCACCTGGACCGTTTCCGCAGCTTCTTCTGGCTCCTCGATGGCTGTGCCCAGGTAGGCCTCGATCACGCGCTGGTCGCGCTGTACATCGGCGGGCGTGCCTTCGCTGATTTTGCGCCCATAGTCCAGCACGCTCACCTGGTCCGAGATGTTCATCACCACCTGCATGTCGTGCTCGATCAGGAAGATGGTCAGGCCGCGTTCGTCGCGCAGGCGGCGGATGAAGTTCATCATGTGCTCCGTCTCCTGCGGGTTCATGCCTGCTGTAGGCTCGTCCAGCAGGAGCAGGGTGGGCTGGCTGGCCAGTGCGCGCCCCAACTCCAGGCGGCGTTGTAGCCCATAGGGCAGGTTGCTGGCCAGCACATCCCCCATCCCCGCCAGCCCAATGAACTCCAGCAAACGGACGGCCTCGGCCAGGGCATGGCGCTCCTCCTCGCGAGTTCGTGGTGTTTGCAGGACCGCGCCGACCGGTGTGGCGTGCAGGTGGGGGTGCATGCCGACCAGCAGATTCTCCAGGACGGTCATCGCGCCGAACAGCCGGATGTTCTGGTAGGTACGCGAGATCCCGCGCTGGACGATCTGGTCGGTGCGCAGGCGCGTGATGTCTTTGCCCTGAAATTGTATGCTTCCCTCATCGGGTTTGTGGAAGCCGGTCACGCAGTTGAAGAAGGTGGTCTTCCCCGCGCCGTTAGGGCCGATCAGGCTGGCGATGGTCTCCCGCCTAATCTGCAAGTCGACCCTTGCCACGGCGGTCAGCCCCCCGAAGCGCTTGGTCACGTTGCGCGCGTCCAGGATCAGGTTATTGGCGCTCACTGGTTTGCTCCTTCCTGGGCGAAGGCTTTCCTGGCTTTTTCCTCCAGGCGCGGGACCTGAGGAGGCAGCATCCCTTCGGGCCGCCACAGCATCATGACGACAAGCAGCGCGCCGAACATAAGCAGGCGGAACTCCGCGAACTCCCGCAGCGCTTCGGGCAGGCCAAAGATGACCAGCGCGCCGAGGAATACGCCGGGGATGCTACCCATGCCGCCGATGATGATCAGGCTGAGCACGTTGATGGAAACCAGCAGCGTGAAGCTGTTGGGGAAGATCGACTTCAGGTAGGAGGCGAAGATCGCCCCGCCGACGCCGGAAAAAGAGGCCCCGATGGAGAAGGCCAGCAACTTGGCGCGCACCAGGTTGATGCCCATAGCCTGGGCCACGTCTTCGTCCTCTTTCATGGCCCGCCAGGCCCGCCCCAACCGCGACTGGGAGAGCCGGTAGGAGACGAAGGCGGTGATGATCACCCCGGCCAGGATCAGGTAGTACACCTCGTTGGGCCTGCTGAAGGCGATTGGCTGGGAGAGCGCCTGGCCAAGCTGCGTGAGGCCCGGCAGGCCGGATTGCGTGAGCGTCGGGGCCAGGCCGCTCAGGTCGATGCTCGGTGAGGGGATGTTGATAACGCCCTGTGCGCCGCCGAAGTAAGGCTTGAAGACATCGGCCAGCGCCACCAGGCGGATGATCTCGCCGAAGCCCAGCGTGACGATGGCCAGATAGTCTCCGCGCAGCCGCAGCACGGGGATGCCCAGCATGACGCCCGCCAGCGCGCTGATCAGCACGGTGGCAGGCCAGGCGACCCAGAAGGTGGTCATGCCTGTGCAGGTTGCGGCGATGCCTGCCGCGTCGAGTTCCGCCGGAGAGATGCCACCGCAGGTGATCACATTGGGCGTGGTGAGGACTCCGGTCGTATAGGCCCCGATGGCAAAGAAGGCGACGTACCCCAGGTCCAGCAGGCCGGCATAGCCCACCACGATGTTCAGCCCCAGCCCCATCATCACGTAGAGGCCCACCAGGTCGATCACGTTGTTGATGTAGCCGGTCAGCAATTGCGGGATGACCAGGGCAAAGGCCAGCCCGGCCAACCCGATGATGATCTGGCTGCTGCGCCGTTCTGGGGCGTTGAGGGTGGAGAAGTGCTGGCCGGCCTGGGACGCGGTGCGCTCCAGGATGAGGTGGCTGGCTACCATGACGAGGCCGGCAGCCAGGGCCGCGGCCAACGTCATCTCCCCGGCGTAGTTCAGGATGCCCAGCATGAGCAGCGCCACCAGCACCATGACGCCGAGTCTGTGTGCCGTGGCGGATGCCGTGCTCAGCGCCGCGCCGGTCGCGCCAAGTGCTCCCCCTGCCAGCGCCAGCAAGGCCAGCAGACCGGCGGTGCTGCGCCCCAGGATGAAGGATTGCAGAATCGGCGCGCCTGAACTCAGCCACGCCGGGACGGATTCGCTGCTGGCTCCTGCCACCCCCAGCAGCAGGGTGAACAGCGCGCCCAGGCCCACGCTGACCAGGGCCGCTTCTGCCACGCGCCTCAGCAGGCTGCTCTGGTTGCGCCAGACGGCCATGCCGTACCCTGCCGTCACCAGGGCCACCACCCAGGCAGCGTCGAGCAGGGAGATGATGGTCTTGATCTGGTCTTGCAGCAGGCCCAGCACGATGACGATGGTGACCGCCAGGGCGGCAATGCGAGCCACCCTGGCAGGCAGCCGGGTGCTGAGGCTCCCCAGCGCCCCCACAATAGCACCACTGGCGATGAGTTGCAGCAGCCCCACGCCAAGCTGCTCCTGCCCAAAGGATAGCAGGGAGACAAGCCCCGCTGTGACGTTGGGGAAGACGGGCTGCACGTTGATTTGGGACCTGAATAGCGCCAGCGCCGCCAGGATCAGGGCAATGATGGCCGCTGCGGCAGCCCCGTTGAGGGCGAGGCCGGGCAGGTTGGTCACGTCGGTGTGCCTGGCAGCGTAAAACCCCGCCGCCAGGAAGGTCCCCAGCAGGATTGTTGTGCTAAGGGTGAGGGTGTGGGCGATGATGTAGCGCTCTGAAAAGACGGTCAACATGCCGATCACGGCGATGAAAAGAGCGCCCAGCCCGACGTATAGCCCGATGCGAAGTGTATCGCGGGAGATGGCCATCGCGCTATGCCTTCTTTTCGCTCAGAACCTCACCCAGGATGCCGCTGGGCCGGAAGATCAGGACCAGGACCAGCAGGCCAAAGGCGATCACGTCTTTGAGCTGATTGTCAATGTTCAGGAGCGAGGGAGCCACGGCTTCTGTGATACCCAGGAAGAAGCCGCCTACTGCCGCGCCGGGCACGTTGCCGATGCCGCCGAGCACGGCAGCGGTGAAGGCCTTGAGGCCGGGCAGAAAACCCATCGTGTGTGTCACCTGCCGGTTGTAGAGCGCGAAGAGCACGCCCCCGGCTCCGGCCATCGCTGCCCCCAGGATGAACGTGGTTACGATCACGCTATCCACGTTGATCCCCATCAGGGCGGCGGTGGGCTTGTCCTCGGCAACGGCGCGCATGGCTTTGCCGGTCTTGGTGCGCTGCACAAAGAACCACAACCCCCACATCAGCACAATGGTGATGATGAAGACGAGCAAATAGATCGGGCGGAAGACGATTTCGATGCCCAGGAACTCCAGCGGGTAGCGCCCGCTGACCAGGTCCATACCCAGGCAGATCTCGGCCTCGCCCACCACGTCACATTCCAGGTGGAAGATCTGCGGCAGCGCGTAAAAGTGCACATTGGGGTAGACCTTGGGGCTGGAGCCGAAGAGGCCACGGAAGGCCTGTTGCAGGAAGATGCTGGCCCCGATGGCTGTGATGAGCGGGACCAGGCGCGGGGCGTTGCGCAGCGGGCGGTAAGCGATGCGCTCCAGGCCAATGGCGATGATGATCGATGTAATGATGGACGCTGCAAAGACGATCAGCAGGGCGAACAGCGTATTCTCCGCCAGAAAGCCGCTGCGGTCCATGGCATCGATAAAGAAAAATCCCACGTAGGTCCCGGCCATGAAGACTTCGCCGTGGGCGAAATTGATCATGAAGAGGATGCCGTAGACCAGGGTGTAGCCCAGGGCGATGAGCGCGTAGATGCTCCCCTGGGCGGAGCCGAACATCAACTGGCGGACGAACGTCTCCAGATTGTACCCGCCCTCGGCGATATTCTGGATGGCCCTGAAGAGAATGAGGCCTATCACCAGCAGGCCCGTCAGAAGTAACGGGCTGCGCAGCGTATTAGACAGTCCGTTGAGCAGGCGTTCCAGGATGTCTCGCTCTGTTGTTCGAGCTTGGGCGCTCGCTTCCTGTGATGCCATAGGCGGTACCTCGAAAGCGCTTCGTTGCTTCTTGGCAAAGGGGGGCAGAGGAGGATAACCCTCCTCTGCCCCCAGACCAGATGGACGTTACCTATTCTTCCCCGGCCATAGAGGATTGAGCGTAAGGGACGAAGGCGCCGTTTTCGACGACGTAGACCTCGATGACAGCGCCGCCGCACTCACCCTTCTCGTCGCAGGTGAGGGTACCGGTGAGGCCCTCGTAGTTTTCGGTGGCGCGGATGGCCTGGGCGAGGGCGGCGCGGTCGATGACCAGGTTGCCGTTCTCGTCGAGGGTAGCGACGGCTTCGATGGCGTTGAGGATGACGTTGTAGGCGTCATAGGCCTGGCCGTGGAAGGGGGCGATGGGGGCTTCGCCGTAAGCCTCCTCGTAGGCAGCGACGAAGGCGTCGTAGGCTTCGCTGCTGACGGGGACGGGGGCGGTGGCGTAGACGCCCTCGGCGGCCTCACCGGCCAGGTCGATGGTTTCGGGGGTCTGGAGGCCATCGGCGCTCATGAAGGGGATGTCCTCCAGGCCGACATCGGCGCGCTGCTCGATGAGGCGAGCGCCCTCGGCGGGGAAGCCGACGAAGTAGACCAGTTCCGGCTCGGCGGCGGCGATGTCCTCCAGGACGGCGCGGAAGTCGGTCTCGCCGACGTTGATGGCCTGAGCGGAGACGATCTCACCGCCGAGTTCCTCGAAGGCCTGGGAGGTGACGACGACCAGGCCCTCGCCGTAGGGGCTGCCGTCATGGATGGTGGCGATGCGGCGCACGCCGAGGGTGTTGAACATGAAGTCGGCGGCCACGGGACCCTGGATGGCGTCGGTGGAGACGGTGCGGTTGAAGGCCAGGGAGCCAGCCTCGGTGAGGGAGGCGGCGGTGCAGGAGGGGCTGACCATGGTGTAGCCCGCCGCCTCGTAGATGGGCAGGGCGGCGGTGCAGGAGGAGGAGCACATGTGGCCGATGACGGCGACGATGGACTCGTCGCTGGCGAAGCGGTTGGCCACGGTCTGGCCGCCCTCGGCGGAGCACAGGGCATCCTGGGGGTCGATCTCGACCTCGAACTCCACCCCGTCGATGGTGACGGTGGGCCGGTCGGCCATGGCCAGCTCGACGCCGCGCAGCTCGTCCACGCCCAGCGGCTCGATGCCCTCACCGGACAGCCCGGCAGCAAAGCCCAGGCGCACCGGCTCGCCAGGAGCCACCGTCACCACGCCGCCTCCCATCTGGGCTTCGCCTTCCTCGGCCCCCTCTTCCTCGGCAGCAGGCGTTTCCTCTTCCTCCTCAGCCGGGCCGAGCGTCACGCCGGTCTCCAGCTCGCCGGAGGCCAGGGCTTCCTGCAGTTGGGCCAGCTCTTCCTGGACTTCCTCCGGCACCACGTCTTCAAAGTCGTGGAAGGGAGCCAGCCCCACCGGGCCGTAGTAGTTGCCGGAGGGTGGATTGCCCTCGACCACCTGGCTGATGATCTCCTCCAGTCCCACCGGGATCAGCTTCATGGCGCTGGAAACCAGGCAGGGGTGGGCTTCCGGCAGTGTCAGCCACTGGTCGGTGTCCACGCCAATGCAATAGATCGGATTATCTTCCGTCGTCCGGTTTGCCACTTCGGTCAGCGCGCCGTTCCCGGTCTTGCCACCCGCGCCGAAGATCACGTCCGCGCCCTGGTCGATGGCCTGCGCAGCCGTGGCTGCACCCCACTCCGGGTCCGTGAAGGCCACGTCCAGCCCGCCGGGATGGTACGTCGTGATGACCTGAATGTCAGGGTTGGTGGCCAGCGCTCCGGCCTCAAAGCCACGGGCGAAGAGCACCACCGGCGGCACCAGGTCTGTGCCGTAGACACCGGCGATGATGTTGCTCTCCGTCAGGCGGGCGGCCAGCACACCGGCCAGATAGCCTGCCTGGTCCTCATGGAACACCAGGCCGGTCACGTTCGGGATCGGTTCTGCCTGGAACTGGTCCACCCCGATGAAGTGCACATCCGGGTAGTCGGCTGCCGCCTGGATGGTCGCCTCGCCCAGGGCGAAGCCCACCGTCACGATGATGTCGTAGCCGTTCTCGGCGAATTCGGCGATGTTGTTGGCGTAATCCGTGCTGTCCTGCGTCTCGATGTAGTTGGCCTCGCCGCCGTACTGCTCAGCGGCTGCCAGCACGCCTTCCCAAGAGCTTTGGTTGAAGCTGCGGTCGTCGACCTCACCCACGTCGGTCACCAGGCCGATGCGGAGGGCAGGCTCCTCTGCCATGGCCACTTCAGTCGGCTCTTCAGTGGCTTCTTCGGTGGCCACTTCAGTAGCCTCCTCGGTTGGCTCTTCAGTAGCCTCTTCAGTAGCCTCCTCGGTGGCTTCCTCCGTCGCTACAGCTTCTTCGGTCGCCTCCTCGGTTGGCTCCTCGGTTGGGGTTGGCGTTGCCGTGGCCCCGCCGCAGGCAGCCAGCCCCAGCGACAGGACGACTACCAGCGTCAGTACCCCTATCCATTTCTTGTTCATAGAAGATTCTCCTCCTTCTATATAAAAATGGGGCGCTATCGGACGATGGGGAAACTTGCCAAACATCAGATCGAAGGGAGAGGGGTGGTACAACGCCCCAAACTTGCCTGGGCGTAAGGCATGGAAAGCTGGAAAAGAGGCTCCCCCTGGCAGTTTCCCAGATTCATGAACACAATCTGTACGGTTTCAGTAGTGCGATAATCATATCACAAGGATGCATCTTGGCAAAGAAAATGACACCTGTCTGATAAGATAAAGTGCGAGCTGAGGGCCATCCGGTGGCCTGCCTCCGACGGACTGGAAACACAAATGGGGCTGGTCCAGTGAACCAGCCCACGGGGTTGGATGTAGGTGCGATGTGGCAACAGGGTGCTGATGGCGCTCATCAAGCGCTTGGTCACCGGCGCTATCAGAGGGTCTCCAGGTAGCGTTCCCGTTCCCATTCACTGACGTGAATGCGATACTCGTCCCATTCCAGTTGCTTGGCGCGGGAGTAGGCCTCATAGATATGCTCGCCCAGGGCTTCCTTGATCACCTCGTCACAGGCCAGCTCGTCCAGCGCTTCCTTCAGGCTGCCGGGCAGCGTGCCGACGCCGTGCGCCTGCCGCTCGGCCTCGTCCCATTCGTATACGTCATCGGTGACGGGCGGTGGGGGGACCAGTTGTTGCTTGATGCCATGCAGCCCCGCGCTGAGCATCACGGCGAAGGCCAGGTAGGGGTTGGCGCTGGGGTCCGGGAAGCGCAGCTCGACACGGGTGGATTGTTCGCGGCCTGGGCTGTAGCGTGGAACGCGGATCAGGGCTGAGCGGTTGCGCTGCGCCCAACAGATGTAGACCGGCGCTTCGTAGCCGGGCGTCAGGCGCTTGTAGCTGTTGACCGTGGGCGCGACGACGGCGGCCATTGCCCTGGCGTGGGTAAGCTGCCCGGCAACAAAGTGTTGCGCGATGGATGACAGCCTGAAGGGTTCGCCGCTGGCGTCATAGAAGACGTTTTCGCCCGTGTCCTTATCCACCAGGCTCTGGTGGCAGTGCATACCGCTGCCGTTGATGCCAAAGATCGGCTTGGGCATAAAGGTGGCGAACAGCCCATGCTGGGCGGCAATGCCCTTGACGGTGTACTTGAATGTCATGGCATTGTCGGCAGTGTGCAGCGCGTTCTCGTAGCGAAAATCGATCTCGTGCTGGCCTGTGGCCACCTCGTGATGCTCCATCTCGACGTTGATCTTGAGCGCCTGTAGCGCCGCAACGATGTCGCCACGGACCCGCTGCGCCTCGTCGTTGGGGGAGTAGTCGAAGTAGCCTCCCACGTCGTGGGGCACGGCGCGGTGCGTCTCGCCATTCTTGCGGAAGAGGAAGAATTCCAACTCCGGCCCCACGTTGTAGGTGAAGCCCATCCTCTCGGCCTCGGCTACTGCCCGCTTCAGCGCGTAGCGGGGATCGCCTTCGAAGGGGGAGCCATCGGGGTTATGCACGTCACAGATGATGCGCGCCCGCAGAGGCGTGCTGTTGCCGGTCCAGGGCAGGACGCGATAGGTGCGCACGTCGGGTCGCAGGAACATGTCGGATTCCTGGATGCGGGCGAACCCCTGGATCGATGAGCCATCGAACCACACGCCACGCTCCAGGGCCTCTTCCAGATGCTGGGCGGGGATGGTCAGGCTTTTGGTCGTACCCAACACATCGCAAAACTGTAACTCGATAGACCGAATACCCTTGTCCTGCACGTCCTGCAATACGCTTTTCTCTTTGTCGTCCATGGTGTCGCGTCTCCCTGGATAATAACGAACAACAGGTGGAGCCAGGTAAAAGCATCCATCCCATGCTACTATTTAACAATTTCGGCGAAATAAAACCAGATACATCCTGAACCATCCGGTTTGTGGGGGTAGCACAAAAAAGCAGGTGGAGTCACCGGGCTGTTCGGGTCACGTTTCTTGAGGCTGAGTTGGGGCGGCAGGAAGCGGCGGTGAAGATGCAGCGCCGGACTCAGGCGTCGAGCGACCGCACAAAAGCCCGCAACGCTTCCACGCCGTTCAGTGCCACCCGCTCCGCCTCGCGGTCGATGCGCCGAACCAGTCCGCACAACACGTCTTTAGGCCCGAATTCGATGTAGCGTGTGACCCCTAGGACTTGCAGGGCCTGGATGCTTTCCGTCCAGCGGACGGGTGATGTGAGTTGATCGCCCAGTTCACGTCGGATGGCCGCGACATCGGGGAGTGGGGCGGCGCTGATGTTCCCGATCACGGGCACCTGGGGCGCGTGGAACGTGGTGCTGTCCAGGGCCTGGCGGAACTTCTCCTGGACGGGAGCCATCAGCGGGGAATGCGCCGCAATGCTCACCGCCAGCCTGACCGCGCGTTTAGCCCCGGCGGCAGTGGCCAGCTCCAGACCGCGCTCCAGGGCCTGGTTATCGCCGGAGATCACGATCTGACCGGGGCAGTTGTTGTTGGCCAGCACCAACTGCCCGCCGGTCTCCTGGCTGGCCTGCTGGCAGATCGCATGTACGGTCTCGGCGGGCAGGCCCAGGATGGCTGCCATCGCGCCGGGGCTTTGCTCGCCAGCCAGCTTCATCAATTCCCCGCGCGTGCGGACCAGACGCAGGCCATCCTCAAAGGGCAGCGCGCCCGCTGCGGTGAGCGCGGTAAGCTCGCCCAGGCTGTGGCCGGCCACATAAGCCGGGGTTAGCGGGCCGATCTCTGCCTCCAGCGCCCGCAGGGTGGCAATCCCGGCCACGTAGAGCGCGGGCTGCGTGTTGATCGTGTCGTCAAGCGCCTCGGCAGGCCCTTCCCAGCACAGCCGGGAGAGCGGGATCCCCAGCAGCGCGTCGGCGCTGGCAAACACCTCCCGCGCTGCCGGATAAGCGGCTGCCAGGTCGGCCCCCATGCCGACTTCCTGGGAGCCTTGGCCGGGGAAGAGAAAGGCGGTGTGCGTCCAATCGGTCATCGGCTGTGCTCCGGCGTGGTCTCAACACAAAAACCGCGCCATCAAAGGACAGCACGGCTGGCCTGCGCCCGGTCACCCGGTGAGGTTAGTCTTCCTCGACTGCAATGACTTCCTGCCCTCGATATGTCCCACAGTGGGGGCATACATGGTGGGCGGGTTTGTATTTGTTGCAGTTCTCACAGCGCACCAGGTGGCGCAGACTGAGGGCATCGTGTGCGCGGCGTCGATTGCGGCGGCTGCGAGAGACTTTTCTCTTGGGAAGCGGACCCATGGGTGTTACTCCACGAAAGCCTTAGTTGCAGACCGGTCAAATGCTGCGAAAAGAACGCCCAGCAGAAGCAGCCGGGCGGGCGATGGTGCGGATTATAAGCGTGCCAGAAGCACGTGTCAAGGCGAATCCGCCCGGCTTTCCGCCAGGGCGGCGGCTTCGCCTTAAGAGCAGCAACGTGCAGCGGATGAGACCTATGTACTATTGAGATAGGATTAACCTGACTTGACAAAGAACAAAAATAGCGATACAGTTTAGAAAGCGTGAAGAAAGGTGTGGGCACAATGGCGACCCTTCTGGCAATTGTAGCGCTGTGGTTTCTGCTTTCTCTGCCCGTCGGTCTGGTAATGGGTCGCCTTCTGGCCCGTGCTGGGGAGGCCTATCCGGGTTCGTTCCCCTCCAGGGACGAGGCTGCGCTTATTCGCACCCTTGTCTCCGGTTGTGGTGACTGAGCTTCTGCCGTAAGTCCGATTCATCCTGCCCCATCGCCAGCAGAGTCTTACGCTGGCGATGGGGTTTTTTGTGCGGGCTGGCCCTGCCACGTCTGGGAGCGCTGGCCTTTCCCACAATTTGCATTACACTGTGCATGATGTGCCGCGTATTGTCGAGGTGAGGACGGCCATGACGGGGATAGCCTTGATCTTCTTCGTGCTGTTTGCGCTGAGCGTGGTAGCCACCTACCTTGGCGTGCGCCGGGCCTGGGCCTCCACCGGGGTGGTCACCGGTGTGGGGGCGGTGGCTTCCATCGTGAGCATGGTTCTGTTTTCGCTGGGGCAGGGGACCGGGGTTGTCCAGGCGTTGGTGGTTGGATTCCTGGTGGGCAGCGTTTTTGTGGCAGCCGCCGTATCCATTGCCGGCTTCTTCCGTAGCAACGAAGGCCGTTTCGGTTCATAGGCAGCGCTGCATGCGGCGCGTGGGCAACGCAGATTCTCCGCCGTCGGACCTGCGTCCTGCCGCGTGGGGTTGACGTAGGGTAAAGATAGGATGGGCATATAGTGAGTCTGGGGTGGCGGTGTTACACTAAAAGCAGCAGTGCTCTGGACGACCCGCACGAGCCACGATAGCCTCACACGCAGGATACTATGACCGACCACAACGCCGAGCAAGAGCGCGACGAAGCCTTGCAGCCCACGCAACCGATGCTCCCTCCGGAGGCCCTGCCCCCAGCTTCGCCCCCTGGTGAGACCACCGAAACAGAGTTTCCGGCTTTGTCTCCCCAGCAGGCGGCTTCACTGGGTGAGACACAGCAGAACACGCCGGTCCGGCTGCCCCCTCCCACCGGGGCAACGCAGCCTGTGCGCCCGGTCACACCTCCCCAGGAGATGCCGGCCTACGGTTCTGGGCCTCCTACCCGCTGGAGCCATGAGCCGCCGCCCGGTTACGGCCCGCCACCCCCGCCGCGCCGCCGTCGGCGCAAAAAACGCCCCAACCGGTTTCGGATATTTCCCGGCGGCTGTCTGGCCATGACGGGGGCGGCGCTGCTGGTTTTCGCCGGGCTTGTGCTCCTGGTCGGCCTGATTGTGGTCAACTCGCTGAGCGCCCGCCTGGAGGAGAGCTTGGAGCGGCTTGAAGACCTGGACGCGCGGGCAACCTTCCAGACCACGACTATCTATGATCGCAACGGCGAGACGCTCTATCAGGTCTTCGAGGAGGGGCGGCGGACCAACGTCTCTCTTCAGGATTTGCCCCCCTATGTGGCGCAGGCGACGATTGCCATCGAGGACAACAGCTTTTACGATAATCCGGGGATTGATCTGGGTAGCATCCTGCGGGCGACCTTCCAGAACGTGCAGCAGGGTGAGGTGTACTCTGGCGCGAGCACCATCACCCAACAGCTTGTGCGCAACATCGCCTTCGACTACGAGTACCGCACGCAGCCCAGCCTCCAGCGCAAGATTGAGGAGGCCATCCTGGCGGTGATCCTCACCACGCGCCTGAGCAAGGACGAGATACTGGAGCTTTATCTCAACGAGATTTACTACGGCAACCTGGCCTATGGCATCGAGGCGGCCAGCCAGACGATCTTCGGCAAGCCCGCCTCGGAGCTGACATTGGGCGAGGCGGCATTGCTGGCCGGTTTGCCTCAGGCTCCGGCGGAGCTGGACCCACTCAACCCGGACCCGGCGATCCAGGAGGCGGTCCTGGCGCGGCGGCGGCTGGTGATCGACCTGATGCTGCGCGAGGGGTACATCACCCAGGAGCAGGCATACGCTGCCTACGGCGAGCCGCTCTCCTATGCCAGCCCGGATGTGCCCCTGGTGGCTCCCCACTTCACCGTTTTCGCCCGCAACGAGCTGGAGTCGCTGATGGCGACGCTGGGCTACCCGCCGGATATCATCACCACCGGCGGCTTGCAGGTCTATACGACGCTGGACCTGCGCTACCAGGATCTGGCCGAGCAGACGGCCCGGGAGCAGGTCGCCAGCCTGCGCGATGCCCATCACCTGACCAATGCGGCGGTCGTCGTCATCCAGCCGCTGACCGGGGAGATACTGGCGATGGTCGGCAGTGTGGATTACTGGGATGACAGCATCGACGGGCGGGTCAATGTGACGACTGCCCCTCGCCAGCCGGGCAGCACGATGAAGCCGTTCACCTATTCAGCGGCCATGGAGCTGGGCTGGACGGCGGCCAACATCATCTGGGATACGGAGGTCCACCTGAGCATCCCCGGCCAGCCGGCTTACATTCCGGTCAACTACGACAACCGTTACCACGGGCCGGTCCGGGTGCGCGATGCGCTGGCCAACAGCTATAACGTGGCTGCCGTCCAGACTCTGCGGCAGGTGGGGGTTCCCTATTTGCTGAGCCTGATGCAGCGGTTTGGGGTGGAGAGCCTGGGCAGCGATGCGGACCGCTACGGCCTGTCCCTGACGCTGGGCGGCGGAGAGGTTACCCTGCTGGAGCTGACGCGGGCCTACGGCGTGTTCGCCAACGGCGGCGTGCTCGTCCCGACGACCGGCATCCTCTGCGTGCTGGATGGGGAAGACAACATCCTCTATCAGTACGAAAACAGTTGCCCCCGTGGCCAGAGCACAGCGGGGACCGTAAACGCCCTCGCCTACGGCATCGAAGTGCTCGACCCGCGCATCGCCTTTGTGATCAGCGACATCCTGGCCGATAATGAGGCCCGTACCCCGGCCATGGGGGCCAGAAGCCCTCTCTATACCGGCGACCTGGTCACCAGCGTCAAGACCGGCACCACCAACGACACCCGCGATAACTGGACGGTGGGCTTTACCCATAATGTGGTGGTGGGTGTGTGGGCCGGCAACAGCGACAACACGCCGATGATCAACACCAGCGGCCTCACCGGGGCGGCTCCCATCTGGCATGATGTGATCACGAGCATCTACGGCGACCAGAATCTGCTGGCCGTGCTGGCCCTGGACGGCCAGTTGCGCCCGGACTATCTGACCCCGCCATCCGGTCTCAGCCGTCAGCAGGTGTGCGAGATCAGCACCCTGCGCGACCCGGCAACCGAGTGCACGGCGACCCGCGTGGAGTGGTTCCTGGACGGCCCGGCCCTGATCCGCGACGGCGCGGGCAACCTGATTCAGTCCGATAACCCGCTGGCCCCGCCGCTGGTCACGCCGGACCCGAACGCCAACGGCCCGCAGCTTCAGGAGCCGGAGCGAGGCCTCTTCCAGGCGCTGGTGCTTCCTCTGCCGGAGGAGCTTGCCCGGACGGCCCTGCCGGTCAGCAACCAGCCCGGCGCGCCGGTCCCGCCTCCGCCGCGCTACTGCCTGGTTCCCAACGAGGTGGCTGCGCAGGTTCCCGGCGCGCAGGTTCAGTTGTTCATCGGGCCGCCGCCGAACCCTGAGGATGCGATCTACGCCGCGCAATGGGCGCACGCCAACAACGTGCCCATCCTGCCGCCCATCCCGTGCACCACGGAGCTGCTGGCTGCCGTGCCGCAGGCGCAGGCCGGGGCCGTGGTGACGGCGTACATCAGCTCGCCCGCGCCCAACCAGGTGGTGGACCAGGTGATCCCCATCATCGGCACGGCGGACCTCACGTCGGAGCAGGCGGTCTACTACAAGTTTGAGATTCGGGGGCCGCAGTTCCCGGAGTGGGTCACGCTGGGCACGGTGCACGACCAGTCTGTGTTCAACGGGCAGTTGGAGACGCTAGCGGCAGCCGGTTTGCAGCCGGGCACGTACTTCTTGCGGCTGGTCATCGTGGGGCAGGACGGCAACTACCTGCAAGAGCCTTATCAGGTCACCTTCGTCGTGCCGTGATACCCGGCGAAACGGTCCAAAGCAAAGCCCCACCACGTATCACGGATGGTGGGGCTTTCTGTTGTGGGTGGTCGTGTGCGCAGCCGGTCTGCTTGCTGGCCGCTGTGCTTAGAGGATGGGGAGCAGCGGCAGCAGCATGCTGGTCGCGCCGGGGCAGTACAGGTTGAAGAGATCGGGCACCAGCGGCACGCTGCACCACAGGTTCAGGGTATCGATCACGAGGGCCGCCACGCCCAGAGCAACGATACACAGCACCACCAGGCACCCACAGCCGATGATGAGCCAGCGCCCTGTGCTGGTGCGCGGCTCTTCCTCGTATTCATCGTAGTACCCATACTCTGGCTGGGGCTGGGCATAGGGCTGGGCCGGGGCGCTGTACTGCGGTGCCGCATATGGCTGCTGCTGGGGCTGCGGCTGGTAGCCCGGCTGCGCTGGCTGTGCAGGCCGGGGGGGCGCATATGCGCCGGGAGATGGCGCGCCGCTGACCACGGTCTGCTGCTGAGAAGGGCCAACCGGGGGCTGCATCATGCCGCCCTCGTAGGCCAGCGTGACCGTCTCGCCCAACCCGATCATGTCGCCGTGGGCAAGCTGGCGAGAGGCTGTCAGGCGCTGCCCGTTGACGAACGTCCCGTTGGTAGAACCCAGGTCTTCCAGGGCATAACCGGTTGGGGTGCGTGTCATGCGGCAGTGGTGGCGACTGACTTCCGGATCGTTGATCACGACATCGTTCGTGATGTCACGTCCCAGCGCCACGATGTCCTTGTTGAGATCATAGACCTGATTGGGTTGGGGTCCACGGCGAACAACCAGCCGAAAGCCGCCGTTGCCTTGCATAGATGCCTCCTCGTGAGCAGGGAGGGGAAAAATGCTCGCCCGATAAGTCCAATCTGCCAGTGATGAGGGAAGTATAGGGGCAATGCAAACGCCTGTCAAACCCTCTTTAAGCGGCTTCCTGGCCTTTGTGAACTCCCTTGAGCTTGGGCACGGGTAGCAGTATAACTGCGGGCAGGGCCTTTGTGCCGTATTTTGGGCACGCTTTGACGTCAGGAGACAGGAGTCTGGGATGGCAGCTCAAGTGTTGATCCACGGAGGGCACGTGGTGCGCTCTGAAGGTGATTTGCCGGAGGGTTGGCTGCTGGTGGAGGGCGGTCGTATCGTGCGGATGGGGGCAGGCGAGCCGCCGGACCTGCCGGGTGCCAGGCGCATCGATGCCAGCGGCAGGTACGTTCTCCCCGGCTTCATTGACGTGCATGTGCATGGCGCGGTGGGCTGTGACACCATGGATGGCAGCCCCGAATCCCTGTGCAAGATGGCACGCTATTACGCGCAGCACGGCACCACCGCCTTCCTGCCCACCACATGGACCGAATCCCGGTCCAAGACGATGGCCGCCTTGCAGGCTGTGGCCGAGGTGATGGGCAGGCCGACCGGTGGCGCGGCGATCCTGGGCGCACACATGGAGGGGCCGTACATTAACCCGGAGAAGCGCGGCGCGCAGGACCCACGCCATGTACGGCGGGCGGACGTGGAGGAAGCCACCGCTTTTTTGGATACGGGGGTGGTCCGCCTGATTGCGCTGGCCCCGGAGTTTTCGGAGAACCAATGGCTGATCGAGCATGCCGCTGCGCGGGGCATCGTGGTTTCCGCAGCGCATACCCAGGCCGGGCCGGAGGATATCGACCGCGCGGTGGCGCTCGGCCTGCGCCAGGCCACCCACACCTTTAACGCCATGGACGGCCTGCATCACCGGAAGCCGGGCACGGTGGGGGCAGTGCTGACCAACGACGCCGTTATCTGCGAGTTGATCGCCGACGGTGTGCACGTGCATCCCCTGGTGATGAAGCTCGTCGTGCGGGCCAAGGGGCTGGACAAAGTAATCCTGGTGACGGATGCCGTAAGCCCTGCCGGGATGCCCGATGGAGACTATCTGTTCGAGGATCGCCCGGTTGTGGTTCGGGAGGGGCGGGTGCTGCTGCCGGACGGCACAATAGCGGGCAGCACGCTGGTGATGGACGAAGGGCTGCGCCAGATCATGCGCGCGGCGGGGCTGTCGCTCTCCCAGGCGTGGCCGCTGGTCAGCCTGAACGCGGCGCGTCAACTGGGCATCGCTGATCGCAAGGGCCGACTGGCCGAGGGCTGCGACGCCGATATTGTGCTGCTGGACGCGGACTACCAGGTTCAGATGACCATGGTCGGTGGGGAGGTCGTGTTTGAGCAGGGGCAGCCGTGAGCGGGAAAGCCGCTGACCATCCCCCTATCTGACTATCATCCGGGGAACCGCTGGCGCGGTTTGATCGTCTTAAGGGTGAACCAGAACATGTAACGACCGTTTTCTAGGGAGAGGATGGCCAGCGATGAAGCGCATGGTGTTTGCCGTGGTGACTGTTGTCTTCCTGTTGGGGGCCGCGATCCCGGCCCTGGCCGATGGGATCATCATCCCGCCGCCCCGGCCAGGCCCCTTCACCGATCCGGCCTGGCTGACGATCCGCTACCACCGCGTCAACGTGACCATCGACAATCAGGTGGCGACTACCCGCATTGACCAGGTTTTTGTCAACGAGGGTGAGTTCGTGGCGGAAGGAACGTACATCTTCCCTCTGCCGCAGGGGGCAACTGTCAGCGAGTTCACGATGTGGGTGGACGGCCAGCCCATCCAGCCGCAGATTCTGGAGGCCGACGAGGCCCGCCGAATCTATGACGAGATCGTCCGCCGTCTGCGCGACCCTGCCCTGCTGGAATACGTGGGAACCAATGCCATCCGCGCCAACGTGTTTCCTATCGGTCCGGGTGAGGAGCGGCGCATCGAGATCGAGTACCAGGAGATCCTGGATGTGGAGAACGGCCTGGTGCACTACGTCTATCCGCTCAATACGGAGCGGTTCAGCGCCCGCCCCCTGGAGGACGTTTCCGTGACGGTGGAGATCACCTCCAACGATCCGGTGCAGTCCATCTACAGCCCCAGCCACCGCGTGGCCATCGACCAGGAAGATGAGTTCCACGCGCGGGTGGGCTACGAGGAGCGCAACGTCAGGCCAGATACCGACTTCAGCCTATACTACAGCGTGGCCCCGGATGACATCGACCTCAACCTGCTGACCTACCGCGAGAGCGCGAACGAGAACGGCTTCTTCATGCTGATGATCGCGCCACCCTTGCGCATGCCGGAGGACCACGTGATTCCCAAGGACGTGCTCGTGGTGCTGGATCAGTCCGGTAGCATGTATGGGGAGAAGTGGGAGCAGGCCCGCGATGCTGTGGAGTACGTGCTGGCGAACCTGAACCCGGAGGACCGCTTCAACGTGGTCGTCTTCAGCACGGGCTATCGTGTCTATGCCAACGCCCTGCAAAGCCCGGCTGAGGCCGAGTCGGCCATCCGCTGGGTGCAGGGGCTGGAGGCCATCGGCGGGACCGACATCGACGGCGCGTTGAGCGCGGCGCTGGAGATGGCCGACGCCGAGCGCCCAACCGTGGTCCTTTTCATCACCGATGGTGTGCCTACCGAAGGCGTGACCGAGATCGACGAGATTCTGGAGCGCTTTGAGGAGAACGCGCCGGACAACGTGCGGCTGTTCAGCTTTGGCGTCGGCGACGACGTGGACGCCTTCCTGCTGGACCAGTTGGCGCAGGGTAATCGCGGCACCAGCGCTTATGTCCGCCCCGGGGAGCGCATTGACGAGGAGGTCAGCGGCCTTTACGCCAAGATCAGCGCGCCCGTGCTGACCAACGTGGAGCTGGATGTTGAGGGCGTGATGGTTGAGGAGCTGTATCCTTCCGAGCCGCTGCCGGACCTCTTCGCCGGGACGCAACTGATCCTGGTGGGGCGCTACCGCGACAGCGCCGAGGACGTGACGATCCGGCTGAGCGGCGAGGTGAACGGCGAGCGCCAGACCTTTGTCTACGAGGGTCTGCGCTTCCCGGCCAACGCGGGCGGTGGTTCGGGCACGGACGCGGAAGTGTTCATCCCCCGTCTGTGGGCCACGCGGCGCATTGGCGCGCTGCTCAACCAGATTCGGCTGCAAGGGGAGAACCCTGAGCTGGTGGATAGCGTGGTGCGGCTCAGCCTGCGGTACGGCATCATCACACCCTACACCTCGTTCCTGATTCAGGAAGAGGACATCTTCTCGCAGGCCGGGCGGCGCCAAGCCGGGGAAGAAGCGGCCACGGCGATGGACCAGGCCTTTGCACCCTCTGCTGGGGCCAATGCGGTGGATGCAGCGGAGGCCCTCGGCGGCGCGATGAGCGCCGAGGCCCCGGCCCCCATGCCGACGATGATGGCTGCTGGCGGGGGCGGCTATGTGGAGACGCGGGACATCATCCGCCACGTGCGGGACAAGACCTTTGTCTCCCGCGACGGGGTGTGGATCGACACCGCCTATGAGGCCGACACCATGACTCCGCAGCAGGTGGTCTTCCTCAGCGACAGGTATTTCGACCTGGTGGCTCAGAACCCGGTGCTGGGCGATTACTTTGCGCTGGGCGAGCACGTGATCGTCGTCTTTGAGGGCACGGCCTACGAGGTGGTGCCGGAGTAGGGCGGCAAGATCGTTGAAGTCGCTACGTGGGGCGGGCTGTTCGGCCCGCCCCACATGGCGCTGACGTTAAGGCGTGCTGGCTATTGACCCCGCTGGCGGCGCGCGCTGACGGTTTCGCCGCCGATGCCCCAGTTGTCGGTTTCCACTTCTTCGATGACCACGATGGTGGTCTGCGGGTTCTTGCCCAGCACATCGACCAGCAGTTGGGTGACGCCCCGGATGAGTTGCGCCTTCTGGGCCGGGGTAGCCCCTTCTTTCGTGATCTTGATGTTGACGTATGGCATGCTGCCTCCAGACGGACCGGCTAGCGTGGTGCAAGTCGCATCTCCAGGTACATCACCGGCTCCGGCCCCTCCCCCAGGTCCAGGTCAAGGGTGCGCCCGTAACTGAAGCCCAGTTTGCGGTAGAGCAGCAGCGCGTTGTAGTTGCGCAGCGCCACACCGATCTCCACGCGCTCGGCGGCCATCTCCCGCGCGGCCTGGACCAGCCTGCGGATGATGGCGCTGCCGATCCCATAGCCGCGCCATGCCTTGCCGACGATCACGTCGCTGATCTCGGCGGCTCTGGCCCACAGGGTCAGTTGTCCAAAGCCGACCACGTTGCCCTGCTCAAGTTCTGCCACCAGGCCCAGCCCGCGCCGGTTGAGGGCAGCTTTCTGGCTGTGTTGGACCAGCCGTTGTATCTGGTCCAGGGTTCGCTCCGGCATGCAAAAGCGGTGCAAGGCGGAGGCGTCGCCCGGCAGCACGGGGCGCAGTCGCCACCGTGGGGCGTCGGGGCGTTCTGGCGGGTGGGGCGTGGCGTGTGCCGTGTCCGGTGGGGTGGTCATGGCGGATGCTCCGGCAGGGTGATGGATGCGTGTTCAGTCCTGGGTCTCGTCGGCGATCCATTTCAGATATTCGTTGGAGCCACGCACAATTGGCAAGGCGATGATCTCCGGTAACTCGTAGCTGTGTAGCGCTTTGATGGTGGCGAGCATGTCCTCAAAGACCTGCGCCCTGGTTTTGATGATCATCAAGACCTCAGCCTCGTCCTGGACCCTGCCTTCCCAGCGAAAGATCGAGGTGACGGGGGCCAGGTTGACACAGGCTGCCAGCCTGCGTTCCACCAGGGCGCTGGCGATCTGGTGTGCCTGCTCCTCGGATGGGGCGGTAACCAGCGTGATGAGATAATCGTACATGCGCCTCGCCTCACCTTGTATGAACGGGATGCCGATCATGAGTATACTGCCCGGTGACGTGAAGACAAGGTGAGCGGGCGTTGGAGTTTCGCCAGCAGGCCGTCATGTTTGGGGCATCTCATGCCATATAATAGCAATATGAGGGTGCGGATGAAGTGGCGCTTCCTACTGCCGCTGGCATTGCTGGTGCTGGCTGTGCTGGCCTGCAACCTGCCTGTTGGCGTGCCGCGCGCCACGCCGACCGTGGCCCCCACCCATACCCCCTCGCATACCCCCAGCATGACCATCACCCGGACGCCGGTCCCCACGGCGACTCCGTCCCGTACCGCCTCGCCGACGGATACGCCGACTGTGACGCCGTCCCTTACGGCCTCGCCATCCAATGCCCCCACAGCGACGGCTACGGCGACTTACTCGGCAACGCCAAGTGTGACCCGGACGCCCAGCCCCACCGCCACCCGAACGCTGACCCCCACGCCAACCGCCACTACGACCAGCTCTGCGACGGCCACGCCGAGCGACACGCCGACCCCGACGCCGACGCCGAGCTTCACGGCCACCCTGACCGCGACGCCCTCATTGACCGCCTCGCCCACGGCGACGGCCAGCGATACCCCCAGGCCGACGGCTTCGCCGACCCGCCCGCCCACCGAGACGCCACCCCCTGTTGCCGTGCTGCCGACGATGACCCGGACGCCGCGTCCCCTGACCACGCCGACGCTGACCCCCCGGCCCACCCGCCAGCCATCTGCCACGCCCACGCGGCTGGTCTTGACCGTGCAGAGCTTTCCCGTTCTCACCCAGCCGGGGCCGGTGATCACCTCGCCGCCGGACCTGGGCATCCTGCCTACCCCCACGCCGTTGCCGCCGACGGCCACGCTGGCCCCCACGCCCACGCCGCTCCCGGTGCCGGATGTTGCCCCTGGGGGCGGCATCCCGCCGGTGACGAGCGTGGCGGCTGTGCCCACAGTGGCTCCTCCGCCGCCCGGCCCCCTGATCGCGCCGCACGATGCCTTCATCCTGGACGCCGGCAGCTTCCAGATCAGCCGCCCCTCCGCCGCCTCGTCGTCAACGCTTTACCTGGACATCGGGCCGGGCGGCCAGTTGGCCGCCGTGGAGCAGGAAGACGCCGAGCACCCCGGCTACGGCTACGCCCTGGACGTGAACGGCGTCATGCTCAACGGCTCGCCGCTGCCCAGCGCCACCATCCGCTTCACCAAAGTGCGCTGGTCGCCGGACGGGCGGTACGTGGCCTTTGTGGCGGAAACGCCCGGCGCGCGCGGCGACGGCAGCCAGCGCATTGGCGACACGATCAGCGATGGGTTGTGGGTATGGACCCTGGCCCCGGAGCAGCAGACCCAGTTCACCCATCACGCGCTGATGAACCGCTACCCCTACCAGTTCGGGCGGGACGCGGCGTGGATGGTCCGGGATTTTGCCTGGTCGCCGGATAGCTCCCTGCTGCTGGTTGAGATGGATCGGGCCGAAGGTTACCCCGGCATCCTGGCCCTGATCCCGCCGGGCTGGAACGCGGGCGACGAGCCGCTGATTCTGCGACACGAGTACGGCTCGTGGTCGCAGGATGGCTCGCGCATCCTGGTCAGCGGGGAGATGACCGATGTCGGCCCGGTTTTGGGCTGGGTGAACCGGGACACCCGCGAGCTGACGGTCCTGCTGGATGGCCGGGCGCTGGTGCCCCCCCTGTGGATGCAGGACGCGGTCGAGCTGCGCGACCGACGCATCGCCTTCCTCGGCGCGCCGTATAATCCGGCGGACCCCAACGCCGGGCCGAATTCCCCGGATGTGGGCCTGTACACTTTCACCGGGGGGGAGCCGGTGAGGGTCGCTTACCTGGGCGGCGGGCCGGTGGTGGAGGCGCGCTGGAACGACCGGCGGACGGCGGTGCTGGTTCGGATGGCGAGCGGGCGAACGCTGGCCGTGCGCACGAACGGCGCGGTCAGCGACCTCACAGGCACGGTGGGTGAGGGTTTCGTGGCCTGGGGGGAGTGAGGCTGGCCGGGGGGCCTGGCCCCTACCGCCGGAAGTTGTCCTGCCCGGTCGGCTGCGGGTCCTGGGGGCGGCGTGCAAGGAAGCGCTGCGTAGTTCGCCGGGCTTATGCTACCAGCCGACCGATCACAGCTCCCGCAAGGCCGCCAGCAGGCGGTCGATTTCCTCCTGGGTGTTGTAGTGCACCAGCCCCACGCGCACCGCGCCGCCGTGTTCTTGCAGGCCCAGCCGCTCCATCACGGCCAGCGCATAGTAGTTACCGTCCCACACGTAGATGTGGCGCGCAGCCAGGAATTCGGCGACGGCGCGGGGATGATGTCCGTCCAGGTTGAAGATCACGGTGGGCACGCGCTCGGCGTAACGCGCCGGGTCTGTGATGCCGTAGATGCGCAGGCCGGGGACCTTGCGCAGGCCGTCGATCAGGTAGGCCAGCAGGTTTCGCTCGTAAGCGGTCAGCGCTGCCAACGCGCACTTCAGGCGCAGCCGACGGCCCTCCAGGCCGGGGAACTGCCCGGCGTGCCCCATGCCGTAACGCGCCCCGATCTCGGCCAGGTACTCCAGCGCGGCGGTGGTCCCGGCCCAGGTCTCAAAGCTGGGGGTTCCCGTTTCCCAGCGGTAGGGGGGAGTGTCCTCTGCCGGGCGCACCTTGTAGGCGGGCAGCCCGGCCAGGTGCTCATAGCGGCCCCACAGGAGGCCGATGTGCGGGCCAAAGAACTTGTAGGCGCTGCACAGCAGGAAGTCACAGCCCATATCCTGCACGTCGAGCGGGATGTGCGGGGCGCTCTGCACGGCGTCCAGCACGTAATAGGCGCCGACGCTGTGCGCCAGCGCCGCGATCTGCTTTACCGGGTTGATGGTCCCCAGCGCGTTGGAGGCGTGAACGGTGGCCACCACGCGCGTCCGGTCGTTGATGGCGGCCTCCAGGCTGCGCATGTCCAGCGTGCCGTCTTCCACGTCGAAGTCGGCCCAGCGGAGGGTGAGGCCGTTATCCTCGGCGATACGCAGCCAGGGCGCGATGTTGGCGTCGTGATCCATGCGCGTGACCACGATCTCACTGCCGGGCTGGAGGGTCCTGGCGATGGCGCGGCTGAGGGCGAAGTTGAGCGTGGTCATGTTTGGCCCAAAGACGATCTCTTCGGGACGGGCCGCGTTGAGGAAGTCGGCGGCGATGCAGCGGGCCTCATAGGCCATGGCGTCAGAGCGCTGGCTGGTGGCAAACGCGCCGCCGTGGTTGGCGTTCATCGTGATGTAGTAGTGCGCCACGGCGTCGATCACCCGCTGAGGGACCTGTGTCCCCGCCGGATTGTCGAAATGCACGGGGAGGGGGCCGCCCGCTGCCACGGGGCGGTTGAGCGCCGGGAACTGGGGGCGGATGGCCGCCGGGTCAAAGGGCATGAGTTTCTCCTTGGCGTTCCAGTTGTGAGTCCAGTCTGTGCTATAGTATCCTTGATTCTGCGGATAATGCACCTCTTTTCCGGAAGAGTGGTTGGGCATGGATGAGCAGGCCGTTCCCGCTGACGAACGGTTGACCGTTTACTGCGCGCCGGACATGTGGCGCTTGCTTGGCCCGGATGGCAAGCCGGTCTTTGAGGCGCGCCCACGGATGATCTACTACCATCCGCTGTTTGGCCGCTGGCGGGACCTGCCGCCGGGCGACCGGATGAGCGTGGACGGCATCGAGAGCATCCAGGTGCGCTGGGATGGCGGCTGGGCGGTGGGGATCACCCTGGCCCCGCAGGGATTATGGCGGCGTCTGGTTCGCTGGGAGGATACGCGCCACATCGCCAGGGCCGACGAGGCCGCCCGCGCCCTTAGTGAGGTCACCGGTTGTCCGCTGCGCACGGAGGACGACCAACTGCCGCCGGTCAGGCACGTCCAGCGTCCCGCGCCTTCGCCACAGCCCCTTGCCCCCCCGGAGGAGCCTCCGAGTCCATCTGAGGCGCTGCCGACCCCGTCCCCGGCGGACACGATGGCCGCCCCGCCGCTGATCTACACCGTGGACGATGCGGCTGACGTGCGGCTTCCGTTGCGGCTGGGCAGCGGCGTTGTGCTCCGGCGCGACGAGGCCGACCGGCTGGTGCTGCTCCTCTCCGCCGAGAGTCGGGCCTCTTCGCTTGTGTTGACCTTGCTGGGGATGGGGGTCTTGGGCGTCCTGCTGGCGGTGGTGCTGGCGATTCGGGGCGGCTCGCTGGGGGGCAATCCCCTGCTGAGTCTGTTGGGCTTTGGCGCGCTGTTGATTGGGGTGGGCCTGGTGGGGATATGGTCACTCACGCGCGTGTACCGCTCGCGGCGGGAGAGCATCGTCTTCGACCGTGATGCGGGGGAGGTGATCCTGCCGCCCCCGGCATACGGCAAGGAGGCCGTGCACGTGCCGCTGGTGGCGGTGCATGGCGTGCGCATTTCCGGTCAGCCGTTGCGGACCCGTTCTGCCCTGGCCTACCGGCGCACGGTGTCCCTGATGCTGGATGCTGGCGATGAGCCGCTTTTCGAGGAAACCCGCACCGCCCCCCTGCCGCCGGACCCCGCCGTGATGCCCTCGCTGGCTGCCCTGCGACGCCAGGCGGATGAAAAGGCCGGGCCGTCCCTGGCGCGGGCAGGCGCGCGCGTCATTGCCTGGTATCTGGGCGTTCTGCTGGTTGATGAGTGAGCGGGCAGCGGGTCCCTTGGTGGGATGGTGGGCGGGCTGCCGGGAGATCGGCGTAGCCTGCCCACGTGGCGCGGTCGCAATTGAGTGAAAGAAGGACAGCCATTTGAAGCCCCTATTGACTTTTGTGCATTGCAGTGATACGCATATCGGCCCCACCGTGGATTTTGAGTATGGAGGCTACCGGACCCTGCGCTCTTTGGAGGCCTTCATCGCGCTTGTCAACAACTTCCCCCATCCCCCCGATTTTGTGGTCCATACGGGCGATATCTCCCACGACAAAAGCCAGGAGTCCTACGTCATCGCGGCGGAGGCCTTTGCTCGCTTGCAGGTGCCGATCTATTACGTCAACGGCAACCACGACAACCCGGCTTTTGTGCGCAAGTACCTGGGCGCGCCGGCGCACCCAGGCGGGGACCCCGACGCCCCCCTGGATTACGTCTTCACGCACAATGGCGAGCGCTTCCTGGTGCTGGACGCGCACAGCCCTCTGGTGCCGGACCCGCTCGGCCACCTGAGCGAGCCACAACTGGATTTTGTGCGCGCTGAAGCGCAGCCGGACGGCCCGCCGCTGACCGTCTTATTGCACTATCCCTTGTTCCCTATGGCTTCCCCCTGGCTGGACGAGCACATGATCGTCAACAATGGACTGGCGCTCCACCGGGCGCTGTTGCCTGCGCGGGAGAGGCTGCGTGGCGTTTTCTTCGGGCATCTGCACCGTGGCAGCCAGATCAGCCGCGAGGACATCACCTATACGAGCGTGCCGAGCACGGCCTGGCAATACGTCTGGCGCTCCTGGGACGACAGGCCGCAGTTGGACGAAAACACGCTGCCCGCCTACCACATCGTCCAGTACTTCCCGGACCACATCATCGTCCAGCAGTACGGATTGGGCGCTGCGGGGCATGTGAGGAAGTAGCCGATGTCTATTGAATCCGATAGCGACCTGCGCAGCCTGCTGCGGATAGGCCGCGAGGAACGCCCACTGGGATCACGGCGATTCTTATTGGGGTATCGCCTGGCAGGAAAAAAGGCCGCCTCCAACGAAGCGGCCTTTTCCGTCACCAGGGCGTGAGGCCTATCGCGAGAAGAGGCTGTTGAAGGCCTGAATCTGCGCCTCGCCGACGGCGACCAGGGCGTAGACCACGGTCTGCCCTTCAACGCCCACCACGCCCGCGTAGACCAGCCTGGCTACCGTGAGCGGCTGGCCGCTGTCGTCCGCGCCGACCCCGTAGGCCGTGGCCAGGAAGGTCAGCCCGGCCTCGGCGTCTGTCACCTGCGAAAAAGCCAGGCCATCGAGCGCCGGATAGACGGTGGTGATCAGGTCCAGCGCGCCTGCTGCATCGCCGGGCATGGGAGCGGCCACGTACAGCGCATACGCCCCACCGGAGGCGTCGGACAGTTCCAGGGCCATGTCAGTGACAGTGCAGGGTGCGGCGGCAGAGCAGTCGGCGACGGCCACCCCGGCCACGCCGCCGTTGAGGATGCCCCAGTACGCCTGCGCGTCGGCCAGCAGGGCGGCATAGGCAGCCACGGGGCTGGGCAGATAGAACAGGTAGTTCACGATCTCCTCGGTCAGCACGCCGGCATACAGCGGCTCCACCACGGCCCCAAGCTGGTCGTTGGCAAAGACGACGATGGCCTGGTAGGCTTCCGCCGAGCCGGCGAAGATTTCCGCCGCCAGGGCGGCCAGGGTCGCCGCGTCCACCGCCTCTACCGCGCCCAGGGCGACGGTTCCCAGGGGCTGGTCGCTGTAGCTGTCCGTGGCCTCGTATGCTGCGGTGGCCGCGTCGTAGGCGTACATGTAGCAGTCCCAAGGGTAGTAGTAGCAGTAGGAGGCGTACCAGTCGGCGTATTCCTCGTAGTTGTCGATGGCCGTCGTGGCTGCGTCCAAAGCCTCCTGGTAAAGCTCCTCCGCCTCCTCGAACATCGCCTCGGCGTAGGCATCTGCGGCGACGTAGATGGCCTCGTAGTAGTCCTCCCAGAACTGGTCGTAGGCGGCCTGTGCGGCCTGCTGCGTCTCCTCGGTTCGCTGGCTGATGGCCTCCGCCTGCGCGGCAATGGCGTCGTTGAGCGCGTCGTTCAGTGTGGCGGCCATGGCTTCGTCCACGGTGGAGGACCACAGTTCCGCCGTGTTGGGCAGGGCATCCGAAGGTGGCTGTGAAGCACCGCTCGCGCCCAAGCCAAAGCCGCCGAACTCCGCCCAGGACTGGCCTTCCTGGCGGGAGAAGTTGAGCTGGGGCGCCAGGCCGCCCTCGCCCCCGAAGAGCGCGCCCAGGCCACCCTCACCCAGTGGTCCGGAAGCAGCGGATGGGCGCTGCCCTAATGAGTCGAGTCTGCCGCCCAGGTCGCCACCCGTTCCCTCGGAGCCGGGCCTGTTGCCGCCGAGGTTGCCCCCCGCGCTCCCAGAACCGGGCCTGTTGCCGCCGAGGGCGCCGCCCGTGCCCGGCCCACTCCCGGAGGGGAGGCTCCCGCTGAAGGCCCCGCTGCCGTTGCCGGTCGCCCCTGGCATGCCCGGAGCGCCATAGCGCCCGCCGTTGGCCGAGGGCCGATTGCCGCCGCCCTGCGCGTAGACTGCCGTTAGCATCCCCATGCACAGCACGACGATTACGACTCCTCGAAGTCCTGTCTGTTTCATGCGGGTTCTCCTTCCGCCGTTTATAGCTGACCCTGGCCTGTGCGCTTTCACCGAAACCGAGGTGTGAGTTGAAACGTAACGTTTATGAACCATCCGTGTCGCGGAGAAGCTTTATTCTTTGAGTATTATATACCGCTTTGCAGGGCCGGGTAAAGCGCGGTGGTGATTGACGGCAGCCGGGGCCAGGTGCTAAGCTAGACCGCACAGGTCAGGTCAGACGTAGCGCCTTGTGCGGGAGGCCGCCTTGAGTTCAGTTCCTCAGATCATCCGCCGCCGTCGCCGCCGTCGCCAGGATTCACGCCCCGGCCCCGCTCTATATGGAGGGGTGAGCGCTGCGCTGATCATCCTGGTGGCCGTCCTGGTGGGGGTAGGGGGTGTGGGGGTGGCGGCGGTGGCCACGTACCTGGGCGTGGCGGGCGTGATCCCCGCCGTGCCGCAGGATATCCGCCCGACCCTGGCCGCTGAAGAACCGACTCTGTTGCTGGATCGCCAGGCGCGCCACATCCTCTACCGGGTGGCCGATCCGCTGGAGGGCGAGGTGTCCTGGCTGAAGCTGGAAGACCTCCCCTCCCACGTGTGGGAGGCAACGGTCGCCATCGAGGATGGGGCTTTTTTCTCGCGGCCTGGTTTCTCCCTGCCGCGCATGCTCAGCGCGCTGGCCGATGCGCTCGTCTCCGGTGAGTCATCCCTCAGCGATCCGGTGCTGTTGTACCTGGCGCAGCACGTCCTGGTTCCGCTGAATGAGATGCCGCTGGACCACCCGGACCGGCCCCTTACAGACACGGTTCTGCTGCTGGAGCTTCAGCGGCGCTTCTCGCGAGAGGCGTTGCTGGAGTGGTTTCTCAACACGGCCCTCTATGGCAACGGCGCGTATGGCATCGAGGCGGCGGCCCGCCTGTATCTGGGCAAGAGCGCCCGCGACCTCACGCTGGGTGAGGCGGCGCTGCTGGCTGGCATCCCGGCCTCGCCTTCCATGAATCCTTTTGACCAGCCGGAGGCCGCCCACCGCCGCCAGGAGGTGGTGCTGGATGCTATGACGGCCTATGCCATGATCGGGCCGGACGAGGCGGACGCCGCCAGCGCCCCCCTGGAGGTCGTGCGCCCGGTGGCCCCGGTCGATGTTGTGGCCCCCCACTTCGCCCTGCTGGCCCGACGCCAGGCGGAGGCGCTGCTCAACAGCGCGGGCTACGATGGCGCACGCCTGGTCGCCGGGGGCGGGCTGCGCATCACGACGACGCTGGACCTTGATCTCCAGTATCAGGCGGAATGTGTGCTGCGCACACAGGTCACACGCCTGGGTGGGGTAGACCCGACTTTTGTCCATGCCACCTCCATCGGTGAGCCATGCCATGCGGCGGCCTGGCTGCCGGGGCTGGCCGCCCAGGACGTGGGCGTGCCTCACGACGTGAATAATGGCGCGGTAGTCGTACTGCGTCCTGAGACCGGGGAGGTGCTGGCCTATGTCGGCAGCGTGGATTACTGGAATGAGGCCATTCTGGGGTACGTTGACTCGGCGGCGGCTGGTTACCAGCCCGGCACGATGATCCAGCCCTATATCTACCTGACCGCTTTCTCCCAGGGCTACACGCCGGCGACGATGACGCTGGATGTCCAGCAGCGGTTTGGGCAGCCCTCTGACGCAGCATACGAGGCTGTTAACTTCGACGGCAATTACCGGGGGCCGATCAGCCTGCGCAGGGCGATGATTTCCGGAGCCGTCCCGCCTGCCGTGCAGGTGATGAACTGGGTGAGCGTGGCTGATGTGGTCCGCACCGCCCACCGCATGGGCCTGACTACGTTACAGAACGGCCCCACCAGCTACGATCTTTCGCTGGTTGTGCAGGGTGGCGACGTGGCTCTGGCGGACCTGGTGTACAGCTTTGGCGTCTTTGCCAACCAGGGACGGATGGTCGGCGCGCCAGTGCCGCGCGTGCAGGAACGCCCTGGTTTTCGCGTGGTGGACCCCGTTTCCGTCCTGCGCATTGAAGACCAGGCGGGGGACCTGTTGTGGGCTTACGAGCCGCAGGCCCGTGATACGCTTGAACCGGCCCTGGCTTATCTGGTCAACCACGTGATGGGGGACCGGGAGCTGCGCGCGCAGGAACTGGGCGCGGACAACGTGTTCGAGATCGGTCGTCCTGCCGCCGTGCATGGTGGGCAGTCTGGGGATGGGGGCGACCTGTGGACGGTGGGGTATACGCCACAGCTCAGCGTGGGCGTGTGGATGGGCAACACGGACCGCACACCGACGGCGCGGCTGAGCGCCTCAAGCGGCCCTGCGCCGGTGTGGCATGCCCTGATGCGCTACTTCCATGAGCAGGGTGGGCTGCCCGTGCAGGATTGGGCGCGGCCCGACAACATTGTTGAAGCGCCGGTTTGCGCCATCAGCGGCCTGCTGCCCAGCGAGCACTGCCCGGTGGTGGTGGAGATCTTCTACGAGGGAACCCAGCCCGTCCAGCAGGATTTCTATTATCAGGCGGTTGAGGTGAACCGCCAGAACGGACGCCGCGCCACGGCCAGCACCCCGCCGGAACTGCGGGAAGAGCGGGTGTACTTTATCTATCCAGAGGAAGCGCAGGCCTGGGCTGCGGCGCAGGGTATCGAACGCCCGCCTGAGGAATATGACGTCATCGGCCCGCCGCCTGTGTTTGGGCCGGTGGCCATCCTCTCGCCGGAGCCGCTGGACTATGTGCGCGGCGTGGTGGAGGTGCGCGGCAATGCGGGTCCGCCCGGTTTCCAGTACTACCAGCTTGACTACGGACGGGGGATAAACCCCGACCAGTGGGTTCAGATCGGGGAGCGGGTCTATACCCAGGCGCGGGGGGAGTTGCTGGGCCGCTGGGATACCAGCGGTCTGGAGGGGCTGTACAGCCTGCGCTTGCAGGTGGTGACCTCCGACCAGGCGGTTCAGGAGAGTTTGCTCCAGGTGACGGTGGATAACACGCCGCCCCAGGTGAGCGTCAGCGCGCCGGAGGAGGGGGAGGAAATCCTGGTCACAGGCACGAATCCGGTGCTTGACGCCAGCGTGACCTACAGCGACAACGTGGGTGTCACCGAGGTCATCTATTACCTTGACGGCGAGGCGGTTACGTCGGTGATCGAGCCGCCTTTCTCGGCCCCTATCGTGCTGACCTCGCTGGGGCAACACGCCATCTGGGCGGAGGCCTTCGACGCGGCGGGCAACAGTACTCTCAGCGAGCGGGTGACTTTTAACGTGCGGCGCGGGTCATGAATTGGGTACACTTGGATGGCGTAGTGACGGTTAATGTAACTTTGTTTACGGGTAGCGTGACCTGTGGGGAGAGCATGGATGCCAGCATTGAAGCAACTTCAAGTCGAACAGGGCGCGACCTTTGAGGATGCCCCGGTCCCTCTTCATTACGGGGATGTGGGCGCAGAGTACGAGGCGGCCAGGGCGGCGGTTGCCCTGGTGGACCGTAGCGATGAAGGCCGCCTTGAGTTAGGCGACCGGGATCGCCTGACCATCCTCAATCGCATGTCGACGAACGCCGTCGCCGAGCTTGGGCCTGGCGAGGGGCGGGCCACGGTGCTAACCACGCCCATCGGGCGGATCATCGACCGCGTAATCCTGCACAACCTGGAGGAGGACCGCTCCCTGCTGCGCACCAGCGCCGGTCGCGGCGCGGCCATTGCTGATTATCTGCGGCGCAACATCTTTTTCCGGGACAGGATGAGCGTCCGGGAGGTGAGCGAGGAGCTTGCCCACCTGGCGCTGTACGGTCCCCAGGCCGGCGCGCTGGCCGGGCATTTCGCGCCGGGGGCGGAGGCGTTGGCGCTGCATCACGTCCTCGCCGTGGATTTTGAGGACTCCGCGTTGCTCGTCGTGGCGCTCGATCCGCTGGATGTGCCGGGTTATGGCCTGCTTGCCCCGGTGGAAAAGGCTGCCTCGCTGTGGCAGGCCCTGCTGGAAGCGGGGCAGCCGCTGGGCGTCCGCCCGGCAGGAGTGGCCGCCTGCGAGCTGCTGCGTATTGAAGCGGGCGTGCCCGGCCCGGAGGGCGAGCTGAACGAGGCGTACATTCCGCTGGAGGCCGGTCTGTGGACAGACGTGAGCTTCAACAAGGGCTGTTACACCGGCCAGGAGGTGATCGCACGCCTGGAGAGCCGGGGCAAGCTGGCCAAAACCCTGGTTGCCGTGACGCTCGACTCGGAGGTTCCGGTCGGTATGCCCTGGTTTGCGGATGGTCGCCGGCAGGGCACGCTGACCAGCGCGGCCCGCTTGCCGGATGGCGGCTGGGTTGGCCTTGGTTTCGTCAGGCCGGAGGTGGCGGAGGCGGGGCGCAGCCTGACCTTTGAGCAGGGAGGCCGGGCCGTCATTCGGCGAGTGCCGGGGATCGGGCGCGCCCTTTGACGGGCGGGGCTGTCCCGAATTCTGCTAAAGCGCTGTGCCTGTTTCTATCCTGTGAGGAGTGTGAGGTCGGCGGCCCTGGCTGGCCGCCTCAGTTTTGGGTATTGCTACGTACTAAGGAGGTCTTTTCATGCGACGTGGTGTTGCTCTCTCCCTCGCTGTGGGGGTGGTCCTGTTATTGACGATGGCAGTGCGGATGTTGCCCGCCTACGGCCAGGATGAGCCGCTGCGTATTGGCCTGGTGACGCACGAGGGTGGTGAGGTAGACGACCGTAGCTTCAATCAGAGCGTCTGGGAAGGCGTGCTGGCTGCTGCCGAGCGTCTGGATGGGGTGGCGGATTACATCGAGACACAGGACAGCACCGATTATGGGAACAACATCGCTGAGTTCGTCGAGCATGACTACCACATTATCGTGACGGTTGGACTCGCCATGGGCGAGGCCACGCGCCAGGCGGCCCTGCTCTACCCAGATGTGCACTTCATCGGAGCCGACCAGCGCGAGTTCCCGGACAGCCCTTTTCCGCCCAACATGACCGGGCTGGTCTTCCACGAGGATCAGGCGGGCTACCTGGCGGGGGCGCTGGCCGGGCATTTGACGCGCAGTGATGTGATCGCGGGCATCTACGGGACCGACCTGGCCCCTGCCATTGTCGCTTTTGCCACCGGTTTTGAGAACGGTGTGCAGTCTGTCAATCCCACCGCCAGGGTGATCACGACCTATCATCCTGGCGGGTTCGGGGTGGCCTTCAACGATCCGGAGTGGGGGGCGGCCACTGCTGCGCAGGCCATCGACCAGGGAGCGGACGTGGTCTTTGCCGCTGGCGGGGCGACCGGCATGGGCGCGCTGATCGAGGTGGCCAACCGCACCACTGCCGAATCCCCGCTCTACTGCATCGGGGTCGATACCGACCAGTGGGAGACCGTCCCCGAAGCGCGGGATTGCCTGGTTTCCAGCGCGGTGAAGCACATCGCAGACGGCGTGGAGGCCATCATCGTGCAGGTGGTGGCCGGCGAGCCGCCGCAGGGCAATTTCTACGGCCCAGTGGGCCTGGCCGACTTCCATGACTTCGAGGACGTGGTGCCGGAGGCGGTGCAGGAAGAGCTGGCCCAACTGGCCGACGCCCTGGCCGAAGGTGAGGTCGATACGGGTTATCATCCGGGCGGCCCGGCGGGGGCGGAGGATGAGAGCGAGGCGGGTGAGGAGCCAGATTCGCCGACTGAAGCGCCGAGGCAAGGCAAAACCCCGACCCCGGAAGGGTGAGCCGTGGCTCTGGCCGGGCCATCAGGGCAGCCAGCCGAACGGCGGCTCGTCCTCGTTGACCGGATTCGCCGTCGCTTCCGCTGCAAAGGGCGCGGCCTGGGGAGGGCGCTGCCGGGCCATGACGCGGCTGAGCTTGCGGAGGTCCGGCCCATAGATGATCTGGCCGTGTATGTCGGCGCGCAGCGCCGCCTGGGCGATGCCCCGCGCCGCGACATCGACCGGCAGGGGTGCCCAGCGGGCAAAAGGCAGCCCCACCAGCGGGATGGCGCCGAGCAGACTGATCATCAGCAGCAACGGGTTCTTGAGCCTGCCGCGTGGGTAGACCAGCGGCGCGCGGGCTATGGTCCACAGCAGGCCGCTGCGCCGCAGGTAATGCTCGGCTTCCCGCTTGCTCTTGATGTAGCTGCGTGGCAGCCAGGGCGCCCAGGCCGCGCTCACAAAGAGCAGGTGCGGCACGCCGTCGCTCATCGCCATGCGCGCGATGTTGCGCAGGGAGTCGGTGTTGAGGTGGGTGTAGGTGAGGCCCCGCGCAGGCTGCTGGCGCAGAGAGCCGATCACGTGGATTACCGTGCCGTGCCCACGGCTGCGTCCCCTGAGGCTGGCGACGTTCCAGGCATCGCCTTCCACCAGCCGGACAGATGGGGCGGATTCGCCCAGGCGGAAATCACCGCCGGGCGGGATGAGCGCGGTGATCTCCGCCCCAGCCTCCAGCAGGGCGTAGGCCACGCTGGTGCCCAGAAAACCGGTCGCACCGGCCACAAAGATTCGTCTGGGATCGCTTCGTGGTGGCATGCCGGGAATTGTAGCACACAAAGCCGCCAGCCAGGGCCTGGCCGGGTGGCGGGCGGCGGCGGTGACGGGACGTGTTGGGGGCAGTGACTCAGGCGTGAACGGCGGCGCAGCTCAGCGCGCCGCTGGCGATTCCTGGGCCGCCACGACGGTGGGTGACGGGCGCGCTGGGGGGCCGCTGGCCTATTGGCTCAGGACACGAAGCATAAACTCGCCCGTCCTGAACACGTCGACGCGCACCGTGTACGTGCCATCGTAGGGCAGTGTGTAAGGCAGGTACGAATCCCAGTATCCCAGGCCGTATTCGCGCCCGCTGTCGTCGTCTCCGGTCAGGGGGCTGCCGTCCGAGTCCAGCAGGACGATGCGCGGGTCGGTTTCTCCGATGGCTTCGGCAACGATCAGCACCCGCTGGCCGGCGCGCCCCTCAAAGGCCCAGTTGTGCGCATCGTTAAGCCCGTTGATGCGGTCGACCACGTCAGGCCCATCGACGGTCATCCAGCCGCCGCCGGTTGTACGGTAGGGGTCGCCGCCGGTGAAGTTGTTGGGCGCGCCGCCGTAGAGCACGGCGTTGGTGACGCTGCTGAGATCGAGGCGGGTCAGCAGCACGGCCCCCAGCGCCAGGATCACCAGGATGGCGACGAACACAATGGCGGCATTCACCAGCCTGTCGCCCGCTGACCGCTGTCTGGCTGCCTGGGCTTTGGGCTGGACGCGGTAGGCCGCGCTGTTCCATGCTTCTGGCTCTCGCCTGGGGGCGGGCGCGGCGAAGGGATCAGCGAGGCCAGCCCGGCTGCCGGATGGCTCGTAGGCGGTTTCCCAGCCTGGGGCCGCCGTTTGGGCGGGCGGCGCTTCAAAGGGGTTTTCCCAGGGAGGTGGCTCGGCGGGCGCGCCTGGTGCATGCTCCCAGGCGGCGGGGCGTTGCGCTTGCGGCGACGCCTGCTGGCCCTGAGGAGCTGTCGAGGGCGGCGGTGTTGGCTGCCCGACGCTCTGCTGCCTGGCCCGCCTGGCCTGTTGGAGCAGCGTGGCGGCTTTCTCATGGCCTGGGTTGAGCTGGACGGTCTTTTGCAGCGCGAAGTAGCGTTCCTGCTGGTTGGGCGAGGCGTGGACCAGCCCCCACCAGGCACGCCAGTCGCCTGGGTTTTGCCTGGCGGCCTGCCGTAAAAGCTGATAAGCCTGCTCCCGGTTGCCGGCCTTGATGAGGCTGGCGGCTTGCCGGATAAGCTCTGTCTGGTCTTGCGATGCCATCCGTCAGATTACCCCCCACTCTTGTTGATAACTTGAGGATGAGGTGGCGGCTACCTCATCCTCATTGTACAAAAAACGCACGTTTTGCGCCTGACAGGGGGATGACACCCGGCTGGCCGGGGGCCGCAGGGATCGGTCAGCCGCTGGCAGCGTAGCAAAAGCAGACCCGTTGTTGCTGGTCCGTTGCCTGGACTAAAAGGCCACTGCCGCACCGTCTTTGCGCGGGTCGCTGCCCCCCCACAGCGTGCCGGTCTCTGGATCGCGCAGGATGACCTGCCCCCCGCCAAACAGGTTGCGGTTAAGGCCGCCGACGGGCACGATCTGGTGCCCCAGCGCCGCCAGTTCCGCCATGACGTCGAAGTCGAACCCCTCTTCCAGCGCCACCTGCCCGGCGGCCTCACCGCCCATAAGGCAGAAACGGGGCCGGTCCAGCGCGGACTGCGGGTCCATGGCGGCATCAACCAGGGCGCTGACCACCTGGAGATGACCCTGCGGCTGCATAAAGCCGCCCATCACACCGAAAGAAGCGAACAGTGCGCCGTCCTGGGTTGCCATGGCGGGGATGATGGTGTGGTAGGGGCGCTTGCCCGGTTCCAGCCGGTTGGGGTGAGCGGGGTCCAGGGAGAAGAGCGCGCCGCGATTCTGGAGCGCCACCCCCACTTCACGGGCGACAAGGCCGGAGCCAAATCCCATGTACAGGCTGTTGATGAAGGAGCAGGCGTTACCCTCCGGGTCGGCCACGGTCAGGTAGACCGTATCGTCGGCGGCTATGGGATTCCCGAAGCCCGGCTCCCTTATGGCCGCGTCTGTGGAGATCAGGGCGCGCCGCTCGGCAGCATAGGCTTCGCTGAGCAAGGCCTCGATGGGGATGTGGGTGAAGGCGGGGTCGGCCACGTACTGCCGGGCGTCGGCGAAGGCCAGGCGCATGGCTTCGATCATCAGGTGCAGGCGCGTCGCCGACTGCGTGCGATGGAAGGGGACGCCCTCCAGGCCCTTGATGATGTTGAGCGCCAGCAGGGCAGCCAGTCCCTGACCATTGGGTGGGCATTCGTAGACGCGCACGCCCCGGTAATCGATCCAGATCGGCGTTTCCCAGGTGCTGGTGTGTGCCTGGAGGTCTTCCACGGTCAGGCGGCCCCCGGCAGCCTGCACCCGTGACGCGATGGCCTCCGCGATGGGGCCTTCGTAGAAGGCGGCAGGTCCGCCCTGGGCAATGGCGCGCAGCGTCCGCGCCAGGGCGGGCAGCCTGACGACCTGCCCTGCCCTGGGCGGCTCGCCATCGGGCAGGTAATCGTGCGGCGAATCGACGGGCCTGAAGGCCTGGGCGCTGCGCTTCCAGGCGTCCGCAATCAGCGGGCTGACCGGGTAGCCCTGCTCGGCATAATCGATAGCCGGGGCCAGCACGTCGGCCAGGGTCATGCGCCCATGCCGCTCCAGCAGATCGGCCCAGCCCCGAACTGTGCCGGGGACGGTGACGGAATGGGCGCTGTGGGGGTGGATTTCCGTCATGCCCTCATTGCGGAGATCCTCCAGTGTCAGGGCCGCCGGAGCGCGTCCGCTGCCGTTGAGGGCCGTTATCTGGCCGCTGCGGGCGTCGTAGTACAGGGCAAAGCAGTCGCCGCCGATGCCGGTGGACATCGGCTCCACGACGTTCAGGACCGCTGCCGTGGCCACGGCGGCGTCCGCTGCGTTGCCGCCCTGCCGCAGTATCTCCAGCCCGGCGCTGGCGGCCAGCGGCTGGCTGGTGGCGACCATGGCCCTGGCCGTCAGTACTGGCGAGCGGCGCGATGAATAAGTTGTCTGGTGTATGGGCATGATCTCAGACTCCACGATGAGAAATTCAGGATGGGCATACTGCTCCTTACAATGATACCTCCGGCTGCTCTGAAGCGTGATTCATTGCCGGGCTACCCGCGCTGTGGGCGGGTATAATGGACGGCTGGCCGGGAGGCGGGACCAGGATAGGAGGCGCACAGGATGGCGCGGTATTGTCCACAATGCGGCAGGGCGACCGTCCGGGTGTTTGATGGTGGGCGTGAGCGAGAGGCCTGCCCGGAAGGGCACTGGGTGCAGTATGCCGAGACGGCCATCGGGGTAGGGGCTTTGGTGCTGCGCGGTGACCGGGTTCTGCTGGTGGAGCGGGGTATCCCGCCGGTGGGCCGCTGGACTCTGCCCAGCGGATGGATCGAACAGGATGAGACGCTGTGGGAGGCCGTGGTCCGCGAGTTGAGGGAGGAAAGCGGCCTGGAGGGCCGCCCGCTGGGCATCATCTGTCTGCGCAACATTCCCAAACCGGCGCGTAATGAGTTTTACATCTGCTTTCTCTGTGAGGTGTCCCCAGATGCGCAGCCGGTTCCCGACGGGGTCGAATCGACTCAGGCGCGCTTTGTCCACCCCACCGAATTCGATGCGCTCGATCTCTCGCCGTTCTCACGTTTTGTGGTCGAGCGCTACCTGGCGCAACGGCCCCAGCCGTGGCCGCTCAGCCGGGACTGCCCCCTCCCCAACGCAACCGTTTTTGCTCCGTTTTGAGAGCATCTCTTAATATGCCACTTGATGTGGTAAAAGACTTTATGATACATTACCAGTATGCGCCGATCCCTGGAAAAGGGGGGTAAACATGCTCAAGCAGTCGGATGTTCAGGGGCGTCTTCGTCTGTTTCGTTACGGTCTCGTTGTGATGGTCGTCGTCGCGTTTCTGATCAGCCTGCTGGTCTTCGTGGTGGCCCGCCAGGCCCTGGTCAACAACCTGACGCCGGAGCTTGCCGCCAATGTGCCGGGTGTCGAAGTCTTTCTGGGCACCGTGATCCTGATCACGGTTGTCGTCGCCATTGTGGCCGTTGTCGCCTATTTCATCTATCACTACAGCCTGACCAGGACGCTGCCTTTTGGGCTGCTGGGGAAGGGATCGTCGGAGGAGTAATCGGCGTGCGCGCCGGGTTACTGGCCCTGCCTGGCGCGTTTTTGGGTGCACATCATCTGGGCGGAGGTTATGCTGGCGTCGGGTAAACCGGAACCGGCATAACCTCGTCCGTTTGAAGGACAGGCTTCAGTTGATGCAGGGGACACTTTGGGGCATACTGTGGGCGACTGCACTGGCACTACGGCGAAAGGTGAACGAGAATGGCGGGTTATCAGGTGACCCAACTGCGTCCCGACGTGATCCGTGTGGAGTTCCTGGAGGGCTGGGATGCGACCAGGGATTCTGCGTCGATGTTTCGGGAGCTTCTGGCCAGGCTGGACGAAGCCGAGAATGAAATGACCGTGCTGGTGGTGGCCGGGAATCACCGCCCGTCTTACGAGGACAAAGCGCTGCAACCGGCGCGGGGCGTGCTCTACCATGATAACCTGCGCAAGATGGTCGTCGTGGCTAACGAAGCCCAGCTTGCCGTTGCCCACATGAACGCCACCCGCGCCGAGCGGGGGCTGCCCCCCATCCCCATGTTTGCTTTTGAGACGGAGGCGGAGGCGCTGGCCGAGTTGTAGCGCTCAGGGCACGATTCCGATGGTGGGCACCATCCGCTCGTAAGCCACGCCCTGGCGGCCCCGCCGGTCACCGGGGTGGTTGTATAGCCCGCCTTCCACAAACACCTGCGTGGAGCCACCGCCGTCCAGGTTGATCGCTGCCGTTGCGCCGGCGTTCAGCAGGTAGCCGGTCAGCTCCTCCAGCGTGGCTCCTGCGCTGTCCATGTCGGCGCGCGCGATCCCTTTGCTCGTGCCGGAGATGGCCAGTACCAGGAGGTCCCCCTCCCCGTCGATGCCCAGGGCGATCCGCGCTGCCCGGCTCTGGTTGATGTCAAGAGGGAACTCGGTCGGCGCGATGCCGTAGCGATAGCTCCCTCCTTCCTGGCGGCTGCTCCAGTATTCCTCCTCTTCAAAACTTGTGGCGGAAAGGACAGGCTTCCCAGCCTGGATCAGCAGGGGACCGGCCTGGATGGCCCGCTTGATGCCCTGGTGCCGTGGATGGGCAAAGCTGTAGCTCAGATGCCCGCCTTTCAGCAGGCTGCGGAGCGCCGTGATGCTGGCTGCCAGGCCGCCCATTCGCGTCAGCGGCCCGCCACCTTCGGCGGCGGTAAAGGAGAGCACGTAGCCGTTCTGCGGGATGAGCAGCCCGCCTCCTCGCTTCCAGCCGGCCACCTGGCGGTCGATGATGACCAGCTCAAAGCGGCCTGCTGCCTGAGGCGTGCGGCCCAGGGGGTAGCCGTGGGCGCTCACCCCGAAGTGCCGCGTGTAGAGGGCAACGCCGGTCTCTTCATCCGGATTGACGGCAAACGGCAGCCCGCCTGGCAGCGTATCTCCGGGCGGGCAGAGCACGGTCCCATTGGGCAGGATCAGGCGCACGTCGGCCATCCCCATCCGCTCGGCTCGCCAGCGCCCGTCAGGGCCGCTGAGGATCACGGCGCGGCTGTAGAGCGGCGGGCGGAGGATCACGCCGTCGTGAACGAGCAGGCCGTAGGGGTCGCCCCAGGCCGAGTAGTGGCTGAGGTAGTCGTCGTGCTCGAAGAGGAAGAAGCTGGTGTTGAAGGCCGCGCGCGGCAATTGCTGGCGGACGATGTCCCGGACAAAGCCGCAGCGCCCGACCGCCGTCACGTGTAGCAGCGGGTCGCAGCCTTCGAAGGCTGTCTGGGTGGGGGGCGCGTGATCCGGCCCGGCCTCCAGCCACAGACGGCCTTCTGCCATCAGCCAGCCCAGGACGACCTCAGCCCGCTCCCGCCAGCCGGCGTATCCCGGCGGCACGTCAGCCCCCCAGGAGTCGCTTGCCCAGCGCAGCCAGCCGCGCCGGACCAGCTCGCGCAGCGTGTGGGTGACGAAGGCATTGGCGCTCAGCAGATGCTCGCCTCCGTCGGTGATGGTATCCAGCGTGGGGAACATGCGCGGGGCGGGGTGGTCTGCTTCCAGGCAGGCCCAGGCGATCACCAGCGGATTGGCCTCCCCTCGAATGCGGGCCTTGTAGTAGCGCAGGCGCGCCCCGTCCCGCAGCCGGACCTGGTGATCCTGCTGGACGATGTCTGCAAAGTGCAGCGCCTCCGCCGGGAAGCGAAGCAGGCTCAGGTCGGCCCACGTGCCGTTGGCGTGGGTGATGCGTTGCTGCTGGCAGGTGAAGGGGGACATTGGCGGCTTGGGTTTGGGTCTTGCAAGGGCGGGTATCGTCGAATCGGACCAAGCGGGAGGGGTGGAGAACGCCGTGGCGTGCTCGGAGACGGCCTGTTTGCCATGCGGCGGTGTTGTCTCCTGACATACGCCTGCCTCAGGCGGGCTGCTCCCCTCCGTCGATTGAGGGCCGCTCTCGCACGCGCAGGTTTCCGGTCTGGGCCAGCGAGCGCACCTGCTGGCTGATGACGTGCGTTTTTTCGTCCGGCAGGATGCTGAGTATGGCGCACTGGATGCGCCACTGGTCGCGCTGGCTGGTCATGTAGAGGATGGCCTGTTCGGAGGTTGGCGTTCTGGCCAGGGAAAAGCCGATGTGTTTGCCGCGCACGATCTCCAGCCCGCGCACGATCAGGCGCGGATCGAAGTAGTATTGCTGGTCATCGCCCAGGGTGATGGGCTGCCCGTCTATTCGGAAGCGCCCTGGGGCAAAGTCCACCGCTATCGCCAGGTTCTGGCGCTCGACCTGCTCCATCGCTTCCAGGCGGCCCAGGTTGGCGATGGCCAGGTGAACGGCATCTGCCACGGCAATGTAGGTTTCCTGGAGGGTCTCCCCAGGCGGATGTATCATCTGGTCGAAGAAGGGCGGGGCCTGGAAGGCAGAAGCTTGCCAGCGCCATTGCAGGACGTACTCGCCGTAGTCGTCCCGCACGGTCAGGACCACGTGGGTCCGATTGATGCGGGCGCGCAGCCCGACGATGTGGTAGGCCGCCGGGCCGGCCAGCGTGCTGGCGATAAAAGGTGGCAGCAGGAAGAAGCGATGAGGCGAGTCGGTCTCTTCGCTCCATTCCCAGGAGGCGATAAAACGCCGCTCGCTGGCCACGCTGAAGCGGATCGCCTCCGGGGAGACCACGCACAGGATCGGCCCCTGGGTCCAGCTTTGTGCCCAGCCCAGGCCCAGACGTGTGGCCTGCGGATTCAGTCGAATAGGTTGTTCCATAGACGCCATCTTCACTATATCTCCATGCTAAGTATAGCCTGATCTGAGGTGGAGCGAAAATCTGGCATGTTGGTGTCTGGGGAGAGCTTTGTTTGGAAGGGGTTTAACTTCTGTTTTTCAGAGTCCGGCTGCTTTGAACTGCGGCTCTGGGCATGCTACAGTTGTGAGCGCCTGGCTTGCCGTGGGGCGCTGGCAGCGCGGAGGTTGCTCGCCCTTCCGGTGGCTTTTGCCCGTTGTGCTGTAACCGCTTAGGAGCGTTGGCTTATGCAGTCGGGGTGGCGGTGGTGGTTCGTCGGGTTGTTGCTGCTGGGGATGGCGTGGCTGGCGGCCTGTGGCGCGCCGGGGATTCAGGCCGCAGCGAATGCGCCCACCGCGCTGGCGGGCGCCTGGCAGCGGGCGCAGGGTGAGACGCATTATTACCTGTTGCTGACGGCTGACGGCGAGTTTCGGGTGGCAGAAGACCCCGCGCTGCTGTTTGACGATCCCCTGATGCTGGGCCGCTATCGATACCAGGCGGGGCGGCTCACGTTTGTCAATGGCACGGTGGCCGACGCCGCCTGCCGGGCAGAAGGGGTATACGTCATCACGGCCTACGAACCTGACGGACCGGTCATGACCCTGGCCCAGGCCGAGGATGCCTGCGCCATGCGCCAGCAGATGTTCCACAATATGCAATGGGCGCGCTCGGCAGCGGATGGCTGACGGGGGTAAGCTTCTGACTTGCCGCCGGGGCAGGGGGCGCATAGAATGGAACTGATGGAGCATGGCCAGCGGCGCCCGCCGTGAACCAAAGAGCCAAGGTGATGCGCATGACCACTCACCAGCGTTGTCCCCACTGTGGCCACGAGAATCTGGAGCGCGCAGTTTACTGCTTCCAATGCGGCAGGCCCCTGGGTCGGGCCACCCCCGCCGAAGAGGCAGAGGATTATTCCCGGCGCAGCCAGCGAATCGCCCACGCCATGTGGCATGCCGGAGAAACCGATGAGCCGCCTGTTCCCCAGGATGACCTGCCCGATACCGGCGCCCTGCATGCCATGCACCTGGCAGAGCCGGTGACCTGTCTTTCCTGCGGCACGATGAACCAGCCAGCGGCGCGCTATTGCGTGCGCTGTGGCCGCCCCCTGCTTGCCCCGGACCAGGAGACGCGCCTGATGGCCCGCGCCAGTGCGCGGACTGATATGGGCCGCGTGCGCGAGAACAACGAGGACTCCGTGGGGTTGTGGGCGTTGAACGGGGTGTTGCTGGCCCTGGTGGCCGACGGGATGGGGGGCGCGGTTGGCGGCGAGGAGGCCAGTCGCCTCACCGTTGAGGCTGTGCAGGCCGATTTCCTTGGCGAGGAGCGCGGCAGCCTGGAGCTGTTGACCTGGGCGGAGGAGGTGATCTCCGAGAAGCTGGCGGCGGCCATCCAGGCGGCCAACCTGGCCGTGATCGACCGCGTGGGTGAGAACGCCGCGCTGCGCGGCATGGGCACCACGGCCACGCTGGCTTTCGTCCGGGACAGGCGGGCGATCCTGGCCCATGTGGGGGATAGCCGTGCCTATCTGGTGGATGGGGACGAGGGCTGGATCAGCCAGATCACCTCTGACCACAGCTTTGTGGAGGCGCTGTTGGCTGCCGGGCACATCACCGAAGGCCAGGCCAGGGATCATCCCATGAAGAACGTGCTCTACCGCGCCCTCGGCCAGACCCCGGATACCACCGCCGACCTCTACGACCGCTTCCTCAAGTCTGGCGACCGCATCGTGCTCTGCTCGGACGGGCTGACGCGGCATGTCTCGCCGGACGAGATCGCCAGGCTGGTCCTGCAGGACGACGATCCCGACGCGGCCACGCAGCGCCTGATCGATCTGGCCAATCAGCGCGGCGGTGAGGACAACATCTCGGTGATCGTGATCCAGATGGAGGGCGTTGTGGAGCAGCCTGCCGCTGCTTCAGGGGCCGCCGCAGAGGATGAGCCAGCAGCGCGGCGCGACCCATCGCTGCCTGCCCCCATTCCCGCCGATCCGGATAGGGCCGACCAGGAAAGCACGCTCACCGAGGCGCCCACCGAGCGCCGGGCTTTGCTCCGGGCGCTGGACCAGGAGGGCAAGGACACGATCCCTGCCCGCCAGCGTCGCACGCGCCCCAGGGCAAGGGCGCGCGGCGCGGCCTCTTCGCAGGAGGATGTCCAGGCTCAGGAACAGGTGGATGACCCCGAAACCCTTAATTCCAGGCCCGTCCTTGACGCGCGGCAGGCCTTTCGCCTGGACGCCGAAGAGGACCGCCACGCAGAGGGGCCACCGGCGGCGCGCCCCCCTGCTGATCCGGACGAGGATGATGACCCGGACACCCTTGACCTGAGCGACCTCGATTCGTGATCTTGCGGGCCGCCAGGCTCTTCCGCACCCCGATTTGAGCCTCCTCAACCCTGCATCGCCGGGAATGAGCCGGGCTAGATTACCGGCCTGGCAGACCGCCGCTTGGGGGTAAACGCCTGCCCTCTCACGATGTCCTGAATAGCGCAGCTCCAGGCCCCTGACAGGGGCTTTTTTGAAGGCGGATGTGCCCTACTGTGTGCCGAGCCGCTGTGCTGGTCATCCGGGCGGTAAGATGCCGGTTTCCAGGCTCGTCCATAACAACGTAGAGAACAAGCCTTAGAGGAGATCAACATGAACATGCATGGAACGAATCGAGGATCAACCGCCCTCTGGATCGGGTTGGGTGTTGTAGCGCTGATCTTCCTGGCGGCGTTCACGGCTGCCAGCACCGGCACCGAGGCCACAGCGTCACCGGGCAGTCAGCGGGGGACGCCTACCGCCGAAACGATCATCCGCAGCGGAGATGACGACCCGGATATCCTCGTCGGCGATGACCGTCCGGCGCGGCTGCAAGCGGCCACCGCCGGGTGGGGGACCAACTGGGAGCTGCATACCATCCTCTACACAGAGCTGATCTCCGGTGGACCGCCCCGTGACGGCATCCCTTCGATTGATAGCCCGACTTTTGTCAGCCTTGAGGAGGCCGCCGAATGGCTGGCCGATAACGAGCCGGTCATTGCGGTGGAGATGGAAGGCGAGGCCAGGGCCTATCCCCTTCAGATTCTGACCTGGCACGAGATCGTGAACGACGAATTTGGCGATGTGCCCGTGCTGGTCACCTTCTGCCCGTTGTGCAACTCTGCTCTGGTGTTTGACCGCCGGGTAGAGGGCGAGGTGTACGAGTTCGGCACTTCCGGACTGCTGCGTCACTCCGACCTGGTCATGTACGACCGCACCACCGAGAGCCTGTGGCAGCAGTTCACGGGCGAGGCAATCGTGGGCGACATGGTTGGGAAGCAGTTGACCTTCCTCCCCGCCAGCATCGTCAGCTTTGCCGACTTTCGCCAGGCACATCCCGATGGCGTGGTGCTGTCGCGGGATACGGGCTACTCGCGGCCCTACGGGCGCAATCCCTACGCAGGCTATGACACCATCGGACAGGACCCGTTTCTGTTCCTGGGCGAGCCGGACGGGCGTCTTCAGGCCATGGCCCGCGTGGTGACCGTCTCCTTCGACGATCTGGATGTGGCCTACCCCTACCACGTCCTCGGCCAGATGGGCGTGATCAATGATACGCAGGGTGAGCACGAGCTGGTCGTTTTTCACAAGTTCGGCACGGCCAGCGCGCTGGGGGCCTCGGTGATCGCCAATGCCCAGGATGTGGGCGCGACGGGGGTCTTTGAGCCTTACGTAGACGGCCAGCGGCTCACCTTCCAGCGCGAAGGCGAAGTCTTTGTGGACCTCGAAACTGGCAGCACCTGGAACATCCTCGGCCAGGCCATCGACGGCCCGCTTGCCGGAGAGCAACTGACGCCCATTGTTCACGGCGATCACTTCTGGTTCTCCTGGGCGGCCTTTAAGCCGGATACGATCATCTATTCGGGAGAGGGAGAGGGGTAGGCGTTTCTGCGCTTTCCTGGCCGGAACTGTGATAAGATGAGCAGCGAGGGCGACTTGCCGGGTCGCCCTCGCCCACGCAGGTGCGTGCACGGACGCAAACTGATTAAGGAGCGGAGATGTGGCTGATCTGAATGACAGAGTCTTCGTTGTGACCGGCGCCACGGGCAGCCTGGGCCAGGTTGTGGCAAGGGCCTTGCGGGGCGAAGCTGGCCCTGGTGGACCGCACCGCCGAGAGTCGCTTTCAGGAGGTCTTCCCGGACATGGTGGACTCGCCGGCGTGCTCCTTTGCCCATGATACAGACCTGACCCAGGAGGAAGCGGTGGCGGAGATGGTGGCTCATGTCTTGCAGCGTTATGGGCGGATTGACGGCCTGGTGAATATCGCGGGCGGGTTCCATTCTGGTGAGCCGGTCCACGAGACCCCGCTGGAGATATGGGACAGGATGCTGGGCATCAACGCGCTGACCACCTTCCTGACCAGCCGCGCCGTCCTGCCCCATATGATCGCGCAGGGCTATGGCAAGGTCGTCAACATTGGCGGGCGGGTGGCGCTGGAAGGCAAGAAGAACATGGCCGCCTACAGCGTTAGTAAGACCGCCGTCCTGCGCCTTACGGAGAGCATGTCCGCCGAGGTCAAAGGCCATGGCATCAACGTGAACTGCGTCCTGCCGGGCACGATAGATACGCCGGCCAATCGCCAGGCCATGCCCAACGCCGACTTCAGCCGTTGGGTGCAGCCGGAGGCGCTGGCCGATGTGATCCTGTTTCTGCTCTCCGACGCGGCGCGGGCCATCCATGGCGCGGCCATTCCTGTATACGGGCTGACGTGAGGGTGACCGTGCTGGATGTGCTGGTTGCCTGGCGGGAGCGCCTGCTCGATTGGGTTTTGGGCGTGCCCCGGTGGCAGGCTCTGAACGCTGAGGTCCCACAGGGCAGCCCTGCCCTGGCCGCGCAGGCGGAGGGAGGGGACCTGGCGGCGACGTTGCGGCAGGCGGCCAACGATCTCAAGCGGGCTGCCGTGTCTCCGGATGGCGCTGCGGTGGATTATACACGGCTGGCCGGGAGCGAGGTCTACGCCGCGTACCGGGCCAGTGCGGCGCGGTTGCGCGCCTTTGACCCGCTAGCCCTGGCTTCCCGGCAGGAGAAGCTGGCCTTCTGGATCAACCTGTATAACGCGCTGGTGATCCACGCCGTGCTGGCCCTGGGCGTGCGGCGCAGCGTTGCCGAGGGGCGGCTTGGATTGCTGGCATTCTTCCGCCGCGCCGCATACAATGTAGGGGGTCGGCGCGTCAGTTGCGAGGACATCGAGCACGGCATTTTGCGCGCCAACCGGGGTAACCCTGCCGTGCCGGGGCCACACTTTGGCCCTTCTGATCCGCGCCGCGTGTGGGTTGTGTCTCCGCCGGACGTGCGCGTTCATTTTGCGCTGAACTGTGCCAGCCGCTCGTGCCCGCCAATCCGGTTTTACGACGCGCAACGCATCGAGGCGCAGCTCGACCTGGCGGCCCGCAGTTATCTTTCCAGCACGGTAACTGTTGATCCGAAGGGGGACGCCCTGTCCCTGCCGAGGATATTCCGCTGGTATGCCGGTGATTTCGGCGGGCGCTCTGGCGTGATCGACTTCCTGCTTCACTACCTGCCGGAAGACAATCTGCGCGAATGGCTGAGAGGCCGCAAGAACACCCTGCGCCTGAAATACTTGCCTTATGACTGGTCTTTGAACGCCATCCAGGCCGGTGGCGTTTTGCCGGGCCGTGAAGACGGTATCGGGTCGATAACAAGGAGGTATCACCATGACCAAACTGCATGAGCTGGCTCAACTGGGGCAATCCGTCTGGTATGACTACATTCGCCGGGGGGAGCTGGAGTCCGGGGAATTTCAGAAGCTGATCGAGCTGGGTGTGCTCGGCGTCACGTCCAACCCGACGATCTTCGAGCGCGCCATCGCCCACAGCGATGACTACGACGACGCCATGCGCCGCCTGGTGGCCGAGGGGTGCTCGGTGCGCGAAACCTATGAGGCGCTGGCCCTCGAGGATATCGGTCGGGCTGCCGACATGCTGCGCCCGGTTTACGACCAAACCGAGGGCCAGGATGGCTATGTCAGCCTGGAGGTTGACCCCCATCTGGCGCATGATACGCGGCGGACCATCAGCGAGGCCCGCCGTCTGTTCCACACCCTGGGGCGTCCCAATGTGCTGATCAAGGTTCCGGCCACACCGGCGGGAATCCCGGCCATCGAGACCCTGATCGGCGAGGGGATCAACATCAACATCACCCTGATCTTCTCCCTCCAGCAATACGAGGCGGTGGTGGGGGCCTATCTGGCCGGGCTGGAAAAGCTGGCCGCAGAAAACGGCGACCTGAGCAGGGTGGCTTCGGTGGCCTCGTTTTTCGTCAGCCGCGTGGATTCGGCGGTTGACAAGCAATTGGAGGCGCGCGGCAACACGGACCTGCTGGGCAAGATCGCCATCGCCAACTCCAAAGTGGTGTATGCCCGCTTCAAGGAGCTTTTCGACGGGGAGCGGTGGGGGCGCCTGGCCGCGCGCGGCGCTCGCGTGCAGCGTCCCTTGTGGGCCAGCACCAGCACCAAGAATCCCAACTATCCCGACACGCTCTATGTGGATAATCTGATCGGGCCGCACACGGTCAACACCATGCCGCCCCAAACCCTGGAGGCCACGCTGGATCATGGCCGTGTGGCGCTGACGATAGCGATCGGGCTGGACGAGGCCCGCGCGCAACTGGCAGCCCTGGCTGAAGTGGGTGTTGACCTGGATGAGGTCACGCAGCAGTTGCAGGACGACGGTGTGGCGGCGTTTGCCAAGTCGTTCGACAGCCTGATGGAGGCCATCGCGCAGAAGCGGGAGCAGCTTTGATGCAGGCCAGCCTTGGCGCATATCGCCAACGAATCGAGGCCGCGCTGCGGAGGCTGACGACGGAGCGCATCGTCCCTCGCATCTGGCAGCATGATCACACGGTGTGGAAGCCCGACCCGGCGGAGATCACCAATCGCCTGGGCTGGCTGCATGCGCCGGAGACCATGCGGGCGCACAGCGACGACATCATGGCGCTGGTGGAGGCCGTGCAGGCTGAAGGGTACACCCAGGCGCTGCTGTTGGGGATGGGCGGCTCCAGCCTGGCCCCGGAGGTCTTCAGCCGGACGTTTGGCGGAGTCCCACCGGGGCGGCTGACGCTGGCCGTGCTGGATAGCACGGACCCCGGCGCGGTGGTGGCCCAGGCAGCGCAGCACGACCCGGCGCAGACGCTCTACATCGTCTCCACCAAGTCCGGCGATACGGTTGAGACGCTCTCTTTCTTCAAGTTCTTCTACAACCGGGCGGTCGAGGCCCTGGGTGTGGCCGAGGCCGGGCAGCATTTCGTGGCCATCACCGACGGAGGGAGCAGGCTGGATGCGCTGGCCAGGGAGCACCACTTCCGCAGCCTGTTCCTCAACGACCCCACCATCGGCGGGCGCAACGCCGCGCTCTCACTGTTTGGGCTGGTCCCGGCGGCCCTGGTGGGCGTTGACCTCGCCTGTCTGCTGGATCGTGGCGCGGCGATGGCCGCCCTGTGCCAGGGGGCAGAGGCGGCGGACAACCCTGGGGCCTGGCTGGGGGCGATCCTGGGCACGCTGGCCGGGCTTGGGCGCGACAAACTGACCCTGGTCTGCGCACCGGAGCTGGCCAGCTTTGCCGATTGGGTGGAACAGCTCATCGCGGAGAGCACAGGCAAGGAAGGCAAGGGCATCGTGCCGGTGGCACACGAGCCGTTAGGGCCGCCGGAGGTCTACGGCGAGGATCGGGTCTTTGTCTCCCTGCGACTGGGCGAGGACGCCCCTGATGAGGCGGCGCTGGCGCGCCTGGAGGAGGCCGGGCATCCCGTCGTGCGCCTGAGCCTGGCGGATCGCTACGATTTGGGCGGGCAGTACTTCCTCTGGGAGATGGCGACTGCCGTGGCCAGCCACCTGCTCGGTGTCAATTCCTTCAACCAACCCAATGTCGAATCGGCCAAGGCCCGCGCGCGGGACCTGGTGGCGGCCTATACAAAGCAGGGTCAGTTGCCCGGCGTCGAGTCCGCGCCGTTGACGGCGGAGGCGCTGCGCCGCTTCCTGGCGGAGGCCAGGCCGGGGGACTACGTGGCTTTGCAGGCTTACCTGACCCCCACCGAGGCGACGACCGCCGCCCTGCAAAGCCTGCGCCTGGAGCTGCGCGATACGTACCGGTTGGCGACGACGCTCGGTTACGGGCCACGCTACCTGCACTCAACAGGCCAGTTGCACAAGGGCGACCGTGGCAACGGCTTGTTCCTCCAGTTTACCGCTGGGGCTGTGCAGGACGTTCCCATCCCCGACTCGGCGGGGGAAGCTGCCTCGTCCATCACCTTCGGCGTGCTCAAGGAGGCGCAGGCTGCCGGCGATTACCTGGCCCTGGTGGAGAATGGGCGGCGCGTCATCCGCTTCGACCTGGGCGCGGATGTCCCTGCTGGCTTGCGGCGGCTGGCAATGCGCTAGGCCCCCGCTTTGCGGGGGCTTGCCTGATCTTCTGGCGATGCCGGGAGCGCGCCTATCGGCTTTGCCCACGCGCCAGCAGGGTCAGCTCGCGCAACAGCGGCTGGAGCTGAGGCGGGGCGGCGGCGTCGCTGGTTTCCACGGTGTGCGCGCCGCGCTCTGTGCTCTCAATCGTCAGCCTGTACTGGAACTGGTCCGCGCCGGGGGAGGGGGAAACGAGCCGGGCCGGGAGGTCAAAGAACCCGGCCTGCTCGATCATTTCCTTGAGGGCCTGAGCCTTGTCCTCAGGCAGGGTCTGGCTGTCGATGGTGGCCGCTACGCGCATCCCGGCAAAGCCGCCCGTGCGCTCGAATTCGATCCGCATCGTTTGTTTTTCTCCTCAGGTCCTGGCCGTCTGTCCGCCCGATCCGGTGAACAGGTCGAGCAGCATCTCGCGGCACCCCCTGGGTTCGGTTTCCCCATCCCCGCCGCCGATGGTGATCCCGACTTCGGCCCAGCCGGTGCGCACGGCCTGCTGTTCCAGGCTGCCTGCGCCGAAAAGCGTCCCGGCGACCTGAAAGGTGAGGTTGGCAGCGTCCTGGAAGTCCGAGCGGCTCTGGAGCCTGTCTCGCAGGGCGATATACCAGATGCGCCCCGCCTTTTCCCAGGCAAAGCCGCCGATCTCCAGGGCGGTGACGTAGAAGGCGTGGTTGGGAATGCCGGAGTTGATGTGCACGCCGCCGTTGTCGTAGTCAACGTCCTTGTAATCCCGCATGTGGGCCGGTTGAGGGTCCTTGCCCAGCACGGGGTCGTCATAGGCAGTGCCCGGCGCTTTGAGGGAGCGGATTCCGACGCCGTTGACGTTCTCTGTGAATAATCCTGCGCCGATGATCCAATCCGCCTGGTCTGCCGTCTGGTTGTGCTGGTACTGCTTGACCAACGACCCGAAAACGTCCGACATCGATTCGTTGAGCGCGCCTGGCTGCTCCCAATATACGAGCTGGGCCTCGTATTGGGTGACGCCGTGGGTCAGCTCGTGTCCGATGATATCCAGCGCGGCGGTAAAGCGGTTGAAGAGCCGCTGCGGTTCCGGCAGGTCTTCGTCGCCATCGCCGTAGACCATCTGCTCGCCGTTCCAGAAGGCGTTGTCGTAGCCCTGGCCGTAGTGCACGGTTGACTTGAGGGGCAGCCCGCTGCCGTCGATGGAATCCCGCTCGTAGACATCTTTGAACAGGTCGTAGGTTATGCCGGAGCCATCGTAGGCCTCATCTGTGGCGGCATCCCCGGTAGGCCCGTCGCCCTCGCTGCGGGATAGCGTGCCGGGGAGTGAGGTGCCGTTGCCCGCGTCATACACGCTGCGTTGTTTGCCAGCGGCCATCGCTTTGGGGGAGAGCACGGCAAACTGCATCGCGGCATTGCGCTGGCCCCGGAATTGCTCGGACTGAGTCAGGGTGGCCAGCGCCCACCGGCGTTGTTCGGGGGTTCCGTTCTCGGCGATGGATTGCAGCATGTGGGGCGGGACAATACAATGGAGGGGGTGGTGGGGCGTGCGAATCATCTATGGTTGCTCCATGTCTGGTAAAGAAATCAGCATTACGGGATGCCCGGTTGATCTATATATGGCCTTTTCGGGAGGCTATGCCTGATTATAGCATAGAAACATCCCGCGCAAGTGTTGGATAAAGCGCGCCCTGTGCCTTTCCTTGCAGGCTGGTTATCGGAGTTGGCCCACCATGAATTTGCCAAGATCGCCTTTCGCGCCTTTGCTGGTTGTCCTGGCCCTCCTGGGTCTGCTGGCAGCCATGTGGGCCGGGCTGTTGCGGATGGGTTGGGCGCTGCCTGTGCTGCGCCCTGCCCTGCCGCTGGCGCACGGACCGCTGATGGTCTCCGGCTTTCTGGGCACTCTGATCGGCGTGGAGCGGGCGGTCGCCCTGGGCCGCCGCTGGGCCTATGCTGGCCCGCTGCTGACGGCGCTGGGCACGGTCATCCTGGTTGTGGGTGTTGGCGGGCTGCCAGGCCCGTTGCTGATGACGGCGGGCAGCCTGGGGTTGGCAGTCGCTATGGCGCTGATTGTCCGCCGCCAGCGGGCTTTGTTCACGGTCGTGATGGGGGTGGGGGCGCTGCTCTGGCTGCTCGGCAACGGGCTGTGGCTGCTGGGGCAGCCGTTTTCCACCGTTGCCTACTGGTGGGCGGGCTTCCTGGTGCTGACCATCGCCGGCGAACGGCTGGAGCTTAGCCGCCTGCTGCGCCTTTCCCTCCAGAGCATCGTTACCTTCACTGCCGCCGTCGGCCTCCTCCTGTTGGGGATTGCGCTGACGCTCCTGGCTTTTGATGTCGGGGTGCGGCTGGCGGGGGTTGGCCTGGTCGGGCTGGCGCTGTGGCTGTTGCGCCACGACATCGCCCGCCACACCGTGCGGCAGGCCGGATTGAGGCGTTTTATTGCCGTGTGTTTGCTCTCCGGGTATGTCTGGCTTGGCGTGAGCGGCGTGCTGGCTTTGCTCTATGGGGGAGTGCGGGGCGGCCTGTATTATGACGCGGTGCTGCATGCGCTTTTTCTGGGCTTCGTCATGGCCCTGATTTTCGGCCATGCGCCGATTGTCTTCCCTGCTGTGCTTAACCGGCAGATGGCTTACCGGCCTGTTGCCTACGTGCCCCTGGTGGTGCTGCATCTTTCCCTCATACTCCGCCTAGCGGGAGACCTGGCAGCCTGGGTCCCCGGACGCCAGTGGGGCGGGCTGCTCAATGTGATAGCCGTGTTGCTCTTTCTGGGCAGCACGGCCTATGCCCTGCTCAGCGCCCCTGCCGCTGCCGAGAAGCCCTGAGCCTGCCTGGTCTTTACTGGCGGGCTTGGGGAATCGCCCTCGCCCGCCGCCCGGATGGGCGGGCAGGGTAAGAGGGTTGCCTGTGCCTGCATCTAACCTCGGAAGGAAGCGCGTTTTTTATGGATATCACCGGGTTTAAGCAACAGGCCGCAGAAAAGGCGGTGGAATACGTTGCTTCGGGTATGGTGGTTGGCTTGGGGGGAGGCTCCACGGCCCTCTTTGCCATCAAACGCCTTGGTCATCTGCTTCAGACCGGTCAACTGAAGGATGTGCTGGGCGTACCCTGTTCGCTCCGGGTGGAGCGCGATGCGCGGCAGTCGGGCGTCCCGCTCACCACGCTGGATGAGCACCCTGTGGTGGACCTGACCATCGACGGCGCTGACGAGGTTGATCCCAACCTGAACCTGATCAAAGGGGGGGGAGGGGCGCTGCTGCGGGAGAAAATCGTTGCCCAGGCCAGCCGCCGCGAGGTCATTGTGGTGGACGAGAGCAAGCTTTCCCCGGCGCTGGGCACGCGCTGGGCCGTGCCGGTGGAGGTTCTCGACTTTGGCTTGCAGACCCAGGTGTCCTTTCTGCGCGCCCTGGGAGGGGAGGCCACCCTGCGCCTGCGGGGCGACGGCACGCCGTATCGCACCGACCAGGGCAACCTGATCCTGGATGTCAGCTTCGGCCCCATCGCCGAACCGGCGGCGCTGGCGGCCAAGCTGAGCGAGCGCGCCGGTATCGTTGAGCATGGTCTCTTTCTCGGCCTGGCCTCCGAAGTGCTTGTCGCGGGGCCTGGCGGGGTGCGCCGCCTGCTTCCTCCGGGCTGACCCGGCCAGGGGTAGCGGCGAGGGAGTGGGCTGGCGTTGGCGCGCCTGGCAACGTGGCCTGGATGCTGCCGCCCTGTGATTGCAGCCGAAAGGAACGCTTGTACTGTGACTCAAAGCACCAGCATCGTGATCTTCGGGGCCTCCGGAGATCTGACCGTTCGCAAGCTGATCCCGGCGCTGTTCAGCCTCTATTGCAAAAGGCGGCTGCCGGAGCATTTTCGCATCGTCGGTTTCTCGCGCACACCCTACAGCCACGAGGCGTTCCGTGATCATTTGCGTGAAGGCGTGGCAGAGTTCGCGGGCGATCTCTTCGACATGGAAAAAGAACAGTGGGAGGCTTTTGCCGGGAGGATTTACTACTCGCCGGGCAGCCTTAAGGAGCCGGGCGACTTTCACACGTTGCAGCGGCTGCTGACCCGCCTGGAACAGGGGCCTGCCAACCGGCTGTACTACCTGGCGCTGGCCCCCCAGTTCTACGAGGACACCATCAACAACATGGATGCCGACATGGTGCGCGAGCGGGGTGGGTGGCGGCGCGTGGTGATCGAAAAGCCTTTTGGCCGTGACCTGGAGTCGGCGCGCGCGCTCAACAAAACGGTGCACGCCGTCTTCAGTGAGGATCAGGTCTACCGTATCGACCACTACCTGGGCAAGGAAACCGCCCAGAACATCCTGTTTTTCCGCTTTGCCAACACGATTTTCGAGCCGGTCTGGAACCGCCGCTACGTCGACCATGTCCAGATCATGGTGCTGGAATCGGTTGAGGTGGGCCACCGCGCCGGGTACTACGACCAGGCCGGTGTGCTGCGAGACATGTTCCAGAATCATCTGCTGCAACTGCTGTCTTTGGTGGCGATGGAGCCTTCCGCTTCCTTTGACGCAGACGCTATACGCAACGAAAAAGCCAAAATCCTCAAAGCCGTCCGGCCCATCCAGCTCAGCGATACCATCCGGGGCCAGTATCTCGGCTACCGCGAGGTGGAGGGCGTGGCCCCGGACTCACAGACGGAGACCTACGCTGCCCTCAGGCTCTATATCGACAACTGGCGGTGGCAGGGTGTGCCGTTTTACCTGCGGTCCGGCAAAGGCCTGAACACCAAGGCCAGCGAGATCGTCATCAGTTTCCAGCGCCCGCCGCACGTGATGTTTGACCTGCCGCAGGACTTCGAGTTCACGCCGAACATCCTCTCGTTGTGCATCCAGCCAGACGAGGGCGTCCATCTCAAGTTTCAGGCCAAAGTGCCCGATTCGCCCCAGGCGATGCGTCCGGTGGATATGGAGTTCCATTACCGCTCGACGTTCAAGGACCAGCGCCTGCCTGACGCCTATGAACGGCTGCTGCTCGATGCGTTAAACGGCGATGCGTCCCTGTTCGCCCGCAGCGATGAGATCGAGCTTGCCTGGGGGCTGATCGACCCGATCCTGGAGGGTTGGAAGACGGAGGCCGCGCCCCCCCTGGCATTTTACGAGCGCGGCAGTCGGGGGCCGGAGGAGGCCAGCGCGTTCATCAGACAGCATGGGCGGGTCTGGCGGCAGGCCTGCGGCGACCATGAGGAAGAATAACAGGGATGAGCACGATCAAGGTGTATCCGGATCGGGAACGGCTGGCCGAGGCAGCCGCGCAGCACATCGTTGCCCAGGCCAGGGCGGCCATTGCCGAACGGCAGCGTTTCACCATCGTGTTATCGGGTGGTTCCACGCCGCAGCCTGTCTATGCGCGCCTGGCGCAGGGCGGCCTGGCAGACAGCATCGACTGGGCCTGTGTCCATGTCTTCTGGAGTGACGAGCGCTGCGTGCCCCCTGACCATCCGGATAGCAACTACCGTATGGCCAGCGAGGCATGGCTGAAGCACGTGCCCATCCCGCCGGATAACATCCGCCGCATGAAAGGCGAGATGGCCCCGGCGGCAGCGGCTGCCGAATATGAGGGGTTGTTGCGCGCCTTTTTTGCCGCTTCCGCCAAAGAAGGCAAGCCTCTTGCGCCCCGCTTTGACCTGGTGCTGTTGGGCATGGGCGAGGACGGCCATACGGCCTCGCTTTTTCCTGGGGCAGAAGCGCTGCGCGAAACCCGGCACTGGGTGGCGGCCTACAAAGTGCCCGCCCTGGATGCCTGGCGGATCACCCTGACCCCCGTGGTCATCAATGCTGCGTCTCAGGTCACCTTTCTGGTCGCCGGCGCTGAGAAGGCCAGGCGGCTTCAAGAGGTGCTGTACGGCCCCTACCACCCGGAGCGCCTGCCTGCGCAGATCATCAGACCGCCGCGAGGCAGGCTGTTGTGGCTGGTGGACGAAGCCGCCGCCCGCTGGCAGTGAACAGGCCGGGGGCTACAGGCGGGCGCAGAGGCGGCGGGACGGGCCGTTGCCGATGACCACAATGCCCCAGCGCCAGAGATCCACCGTGGCGGCGACATGGCGCATATCCTGCATGGCGCGCCAGGCGCGAGCCATGGCTGGCGTTCGATGGATTCCGCTGACAACGATCAGCGTTCCTGGGCGAGAGCGCGCCTTGATCTGGGAGAAATAGCGCAGGGTGGCGTTCTCGTCATGGCGCGCGTCGATGAAGGCCAGGTTCAGCGGCGCGATCTGGTCCAGCGCTTCGGCCAGCCTGTCTTCCATGCGCCCTTCCAGCAGGTCCACGATGTCGCTGTAGCCCAGGCGGCTGAAATGGCTGCGGGCGATCTGCGCGAACTCCGCCTCTCCCTCCAGAGCCACCAGCAGACATGTGCGCACCGGGTAATTGTCCAGCAGTCCCCGCGCCAGGTACAGGCCGGAGATGCCAAAACCTGCCCCCAATTCGAGCACGCGCTGGGCTTCTGTATAGCGCACCAGGCCGTGCAACAGCGCCCCCCAGCGACGCGGCGGGGTGAGCCGCCGCGCCAGGAACCCTACCGTGGGCCGGTAGGGAAAATCATCCAGCACGGTGTCATTGGCGTAGAGTGTCGAGCGCAGGGCTTCGATAGGCCCAAAACGCGATGTGTGACGCCGATATTGCCGTCCCCAGCGGATTGCTCTAGGGATGGCGGCCAGCCCTGGTGTGGTATTCCAGGCGTTTGCGCCGCGCAGGCGGGTCCTCAGGCTGCACAGGGCGTGCCAGCCGCGTCGGGGATGCAGGTGGAAGTAGAGGCCGGGCAGCAGGTAGTCCGTCTGCAGGCGAAGGCGCAGCCAGCGGTAAGCGTCCTGAAGCCGCTGGTAGGCCTGGCGAGGCCGCAGGAAGCGCTTGCGGAACTGGTACAACAGCCGCGCGCTGTGACGCCAGCCCCGGAGGAGCAGCACAGGCAGGCGGATGATGAACCATAGCACCCGGAATGGCAGCAGCAGGATGAACCGGATACCCTGGCCGATCTTTCTAAGCATGGCCGGTGTGGCTTACCGAGGGTCTATCCCCCCATCTGGCACAGGCAGGGCCTTTTGAGCGATCTTTTCGGGTATCGCCGGCATGCTCAGCCAAAGCGCCTCCCTGCGGATACGCGCTGGTTGAACACCTCCGCCAGCCTGATGGGTGAATCCACGACCACCAGGTCATACCAGGCGTTGGGCCACCGGTCCCGGATTTGCGTGTTCATCGTTTCCACCTGGTCGGGCGGCGTGATGGCCGTGACGGCCAGGGTTTTGTCGTAGGGGAGCAGGGGGATCAGGTCTGTGGAGTCAAGCAGGACCGGATGGAAGCGGGTCCAGTAGGCCTCTGCCGCCTGGAAGAACCATTCCGGGTCAAGCCCTGGGGCCAGGATGATGAAGTGATAATCCGGCGTGCCGTGCACCGGGCCGGGGCCTGTCGGCGTGGGTTGGACCGGGGTCGCGCCGACCGGACCGACCCAGCCGCTCCCTCCGGTGTCCAGTGGTGGCACGTCCTTCAAGGGGGGTGTCGTGCCAGTCATGCGCTGGATCGCTGGCACGGTCCCGCTTGGGCCGCTCCAGTAGATGTCCTCCTTCCACAGGGCGACCCCGAACATCCAGGGCGGGGCTGCGCTGCTGGAGAGCCAGTTGAACATGGCCAGGGTTGCTTCGCCGTGGCTGGTCCAGGTTACGCCGGGGTAACGGTTGTCGTCTGCGCGCGGGGCCTCGCCGGGGCCGGGCCACGGCCAGATTCCCCCCTCAGTCCCGACGACGGGCACCACCCCCCTGCCGAAGTTCTGCTGTAGCAGCTCCATGAAGGCCTGGCCCATCGCCACCAGGCCCACCGGGTCGCCGAATGGGGTGTCGGCGGTGCCGCCCCACACGGTGCGGCCTGGGTCGTCGGCCTGGCAGATCGGATCGTAGGGATACTCGAAGTGCCACCCCCCCTCGGCGGCGTTCTGTGCGGCGGGGGGGCGGGCGCTGAGCGGGCCGCCGCCGGGGACTTCCTGGTAGAAGTGGTTGTGGATGTACGGATGGGTGGCGCACCACAGGCCGTTGCCCAGAACCCGCAGAAAGCGCTCGGCGTGCGCATCCCGCAGGTAGTGCACCATGTTGCGCAGCCAGACTGTGGCGGCGTGGGGCATGGAGTCTCCGGGGCTGAGCGCGATGAAACCGGGGTAACCGCCCATCTCGATCACGCGCTCGGCCCATTCCAGCCAGTGATTCATCAATGGGGCGATGTAAACGCCGATGTTGTTGGGGTCCAGGCCGGGTTCCAGGTACGGCGGCCATTCGTTGCCCAGGTTCGGCTCGTTCCACAGCTCAAACCAGCGCGCCCCGGCGTTGATGTAGCGGCGGATGCTGGTGTAGACGCGCGCATCGGCGGGCTTATCGCTGAACTGGGCCCGGTAGATGCGGATGATCGGCGTGATGCCCGCCGCCAGCAGTTCGGGGATATCGTTGACGTATTCCTCGTCGGAGGCAACCAGCTTCACCCAGCCGGCTCGCATCTCCTGGTAACGGTTCAGGTTGTAGCGGAAGACGCCCTCGTTGTGCATGCCGCGCGGGTTGCGCGACCACAGGTACTCGTCAAGACGCATGGTCGTATCCGTTAGGGTAGCTGGATGGGACCCGGCGTGCGGGTAGGCCTGGGTGTTGTTTCCAGCGGGACGCCAAAGCGCTGGTTCAGGGCTGCCCGCCCGTTCAGGGTGAGCTGCAAGTCGGTTGGCGTGTCGTAAACCAGGGGGTCCAGGTAGACGGTGGGCAGCCGCTCGGCAACGGCGGCGCGGACGGCGGGCGCGGTGTCGCGGCGCATGGCCAGGGTCACGGCGATCTCCCGCGCTCCCCCGACCGTATAGGCCACCAGTTGGACATCGTCGGGGGCCTGCATGCTATACAGAACGGGACGGAAGGTGGCCCAGTAGCGTCGCGCCGCCTGGAAGACCCAGCTTTCCAGGCCGGGCGCAAAGACGAGGAAGTGAAAATCTGGGTTGGACGGGATCGTTTGCATGGTGGGTGGTCGGCTGTCGCGCTGGCCTAAAGGATACAGGCGCTATTGTAGCGTCGAAGGCCCGGTCGCTGCCACCATGCCTCTGGTCATGCTGAGCGTCCCTCCGGTTGGGCCGGGCTGTGGGCTGCGCGGTGTCGGTAGCGCTGCACGGCTGTGACCAGCGCGGCAGCGCCGAACAGCCACCACAGCGGCTCCAGCGGGAACAGATAGCGCGGGATGGCTGCCAGCACCAGGTGCATGCCCACGAAGTACCCGAACGGCGCATAGAGCGGCCACAGCGCCCGCCAGCGGCGGCGGCTCAGGGCGAGGCCAGCCGCGCCGAGGAGCAGCGCTGCGTAGTGAAACAGGTAGAGCAACAGCTTGGGCCAGAAGGACTCCGCGCGCGCGAGGGCCAGCAGGCCACCGGGCGAGCGGTCTTCAGCCAGCCAGTTGGCGGCCAGCGCCTTGATGCTCTCGCCGGGGTAAAACACCGTGTTGTGCGGTTGCAGCAGCGCGCTCCCCAGCTCCCCCACGCGCCGGAGCGCGTAGCCCGCCGGATCGCTCAGGATCGTTTGCAGGAAGCCCTCCACAAAGGCCGTCTGTCGGGCGTTGTAATCCTCCGCCGGAGAAGTGGGGGGCGTCCCTTCAAAGCCCAGCCCGGCATCCACCTCTTCAGGGTCCTGCCAGCCGACCGCGCCGACGTACAGCATCCCGGCCAGGCCTTCGCCGGTGAGGGTGAAGCGCTGCCAGCGGACCAGGTTGTAGAGCGTCCAGGGCGAGAGCGTGAGGGCAAAGGCCAGCAGCAGGAGCACGCCCTGGCGCGCCGCCATGCCCCGGCCTCCCCCTGGCCTGAGCAGCAGGTGCAGGAGCAGAATTAGCGGAAAGGGCAGGAACACGGCGCGGGTCAGCGCAGCCAGGGCCAGCAGGCTCCCCGTCGCCGTCATCAACCGCCAGTCCGGCGCATGGATGCGCTCCAGCCACAGGGCCAGGACCCAGGTCATCAGGAAGAGGGCGATGCTCTCGGTGGTCAGGTTGCCCGCCTCGATGATGAAGAGCGGGTTGACGGCCAGCCCCGCCGCCGCCAGCAGGCCCGTGGCATGGCTCCAGGCCGCCCTGCCGATCCGGTAGACCATCAGGACGGTCGCCGCGCCCAGCAGGGCGTGCAGCAGCCGGACCATCGGCTGCCCGCTGCCGAGCGGGTGTGGGAAAAGACTCGCACCGGCCACTGTTCGCTGTAAGAGCCACGCTGGCTGATTAGGCGCGTATGCTGGGGGATGCAATTGCTCGGCGTACCCGGCTACCAGCAGAAAAATCGGGCCGGTAGGCGGGGGGCCAAAGGTCCAGCCGGTGCGCACCAGCGTGCTGCCCTGCTCGGCGTACCAGGCGTAGTCGCCCCCGTAGATGCTGGGCCACCGGTCGTTGAGCAGCACATGCCCCAGCCGCAGGAGCAGGGCCAGCGCCAGGAGCAGGCCGACCTGCAGCCGTCTGTCTTGTAGCAAAAGCCGGATGCGCGCCATGTGCCGAAGAGCCAGACTCATCGGTTATCTGTCCGGCGTCTTTGCAGGATTCCCCGCAGCCACACAGCGCCTTGCGCCAGTAAGCCGCCGATCATCACGTCTGATAATGGGAAAACAGGTGCGTATATCCGGGGCTGAATAACAGCAATCACCGCCAGTGTCAGGAGAAATGCTAATAGTGCGGTGGCCGCCGTTCGATAAAACCATTCTCCACGCAGCAGCGCCCAAGCGAGGCCCGGTGGGACCAACCACCAGACGATGGCCCAGGCGTCAGCCCACACTGTATAGAGTAGGATTCCCGGCATCCAAACAATTTGCCCCGTGTAGAAGTTGCTCTCGGCGCGATGAAAGCCCAGGCCAAGCGGCGGGCCAAACGAAAGCTCCTCAGCGCGGGGTAGGTATACGTCATCGAAGGAGGAAGGTGTGCGATGAATTAGCGCCTGCCCCAGAGTCCGCAACACACCACCCAGCCACGCCCCTGGTCGAGCGAGAACAGCTTCCATGTAAACCTCACGCAACAGTTGGTCGGTGGGGCATGGCCCCAAATAGTACACCAGAGCAGCAGGGAAAACTATATCCAGCCGTTCGGGCGGTGTGCCCCGATGCTGTGCGAAAAATTCCGCTTGCTCTTCTTGTGTTACCCAGGGTCCTGGTAACCGCCATAGGGGATAGGTATCCCCAAGAAAAGTCGGTTCGCGCGGCGGTTCTAACGTCAGCAGTTCTAACAGGTGCGCCGATGCCGGACCGTTGGTCGCAGTGACTAGCAGCCCTTTCTCCTGAAGACCGATCATCAGATTCGTACCGGAGATGCAGCTTGGTGTCCATGTGCCTGTAGAAGGGTGATGAATCGCTACCAGGTAGATAGTCACCAATCCGGCACAGGCCAGCCCCGCCGCTATTCCCCCCCCCCCCACGATTCTCGCCCGCCAGGAGCGAGGCCGATATGCGAGTTGCATCATGATTACCAGTGCCGCCGTCGGCGCGAAGTTCAGGCGGGCGATTGTCGCCATGCCCAGCGCAACCCCTGCTCCACCAGCCCAGAGCGCGGCTCGCCGCCTGGAATCCTGCGTGTGATGGAAGAGCCATAGGGCAAGCACTAGACAGAAGGCAACTAGCCATACTGGCAGGAAAAAGTGCGCCCACTGCAAGCCGAATGGGTCTAACGCCGCAACCAGCGCCACAATGAGCGCCTCGCGGGGCGACCGCCGCGTCCGCAAGATATCATAAATCAGGAAGGGGATAAGACTGGACAGGATCACCTGCACCAAAAGGACGAGCCGCTCCCCGAACCGACCGAAATACTGTGCCAGCCCGGCTACTGGCGCTATCGCCAAAGCATATCCGGTGTTGTAACGCAGGTTGCCAATCAGGAGCTTGCCATCATGCAACTCTTGAACTAGATAGTGCTGTGCTGCCTGATCGTCGTCGTATCCGCCCATGGGGTAGCTGACAAACATCAGGCCCCGTGTTAGTGCGACGACCAAGAGCAAGAATAGCAGGAGCTTGTTTTGGAAGACGCGCACGTTTCTCCCTAACCTAGCGCCGCCCGTAGCGAGTTATGTTTGGCTTAGTTGCCCTCATAGATGTGCGTGCCATATGCCGAAGAGCCAGGTTCAGGTTATACTGGGCTGGCGTTTATACCGGATTTGGAGGCAACCCACAAATGGCGACCAGACCGCTGCTCGCCAGGCTGCAACGCCCTTGGGCGGTCATCTTGCTGGTCGTGGGTATTGCCGCCCTGCCGCGTCTGCTGTTGATCGCCACCAGCGCCCACCCTGGGCTGTGGGACCCGACGCACTACTACCTCCTGGGCCGCAACCTGTACCACGGGCGCGGCTTCGTCATCGATTATATCTGGCATTACGCCAACGACCCTCCCGCAGTGACCCATCCCATTGACCACTGGATGCCGATGTCCGGGATTTTGGCGGCGGCTGGCATGGCCCTGGGCGGGGAGTCTGTCCCGGCGGCGTTGCTGCCTTTTGCCCTGCTGGGGGCCGTGCAGGCCGGGCTGGCGACCTGGCTCGCCCATCGGATCGGCCTGTCCGTGCCGGGCCAGGTGCTGGCCGGGCTGGGCACGTCGTTTATCCCCTGGCTGTTTCTCTCGTCGTTGCATACTGACACCACGACGCCTTTCGGAGTCTTCGCTTTCGTCGCCCTGGCGGCCATGTGGCTGGGGCTGGAAGGGAACGCCCGCTGGCTGTGGCTGAGCGGCGGTTGTGCCGGGCTTGCGCTGCTGACTCGCAACGATGCCCTTCTGCTGTTGCCCACGCTGGCCTTGAGCGCGTTGCCGTTCGCCCTGGCCCGGCGGCGGCGGATCGCCTGGTTTCACTATGGCGGGTTTCTACTTGCTTTTGGCCTGGTGGTGGCTCCCTGGCTGGCCCGCAACCAGATGACGCTGGGGACTCCCTGGCCGGGGAGCGTGGCGCAGGCCGCCTTTGTGCGCGACCATGAGGAATTCTATACCTATGCGACCCCCATCACGCTGTCGCGCTACCTGGCGTGGGGGCTGCCCAACATCGTCGGCAAATGGGTGTTTGAGCTGGCGGCCAGCCTCAAGCTGATGATCGCCCTGGCCGGGGAGTTTTTCAGCGTGGCGATTGGGGGGCTGCTGCTGGCGGGGCTGTGGCGCTTGTGGGGCGGGTCCCTGGGCCGGGCGCGAGGCAGGATGGCGGAATCGCCGGAGGCGGACGGCTTCGCCCCCGGCCTGTTATGGCCCGTCCTCCCCGCGCTGCTTTTCCTGGGGATGGCGTGGCTCTTTTACGGTATCGTCACCCCGTTCCTGAGCCAGGCCGGGAGCTTCAAGAAAGCGTACCTGGCTGTGCTGCCGTTCCTGGTCGTCGGCGGCGCGGGAATGGTGGAGCGCTATGTCCGTCCGAAAGGGGTTTTGTGGGCGGTGGTGGTGCTGGCGATCATCAGCATCGTCCCCCACACCTTTGACGCGGTGCGCGATGACTTCGCGCTCAACCGCAGCTACGCGGCGCACGTCGCTGCTATCGGTCGGGCGCTCGCTGACATCCAGGCGGGCATGGAGCGCGAGTTGATTCTGATGACCCGCCACCCCTGGAGCATCCAGTTGGGGCCTGGCTACCGCGCCATCATGGTCCCTCAGGATGATCTGGAGACCATCCTGGCGGTGGCCGACCGCTACGGCGCGACGCACATTCTGCTGCCCGCGCCGCGCGAGGCGCTGGCCGGCATTTACGACGGCTCGGCCTCGCATCCCCGGCTGAGGCTGGCTGTGGAGGTGGAGGGCCAGCCGGAGCGAATCTACGCCATTCTGCCACCCTGACCGGGCGCGCAGGGGTCGCAAGGTGGCCTCATAGCACCTCCAGCGGATCGATGTCCAGGTGCCAGCCTTTTGCCAGGTCCATGCCCCGGAAGGCGGCGGCAGGGTCGGCGGAGCGCACCAGCACGTGCCAGCGATAGTACCCCTCCAGCTTGCCGTAGAAGCACGGCGCAGGCCCGATGAGGGTGGTGCCGTCCAGCTTCAGGTCCCGGATGCGCCCCTGCAGGGCCTGGGCGGCGCGCTGCGCCTCCCGCCGCGCCTGCGGCGCGCTGCGCTGGCGGATCAGCAGCCGGGCCAGCCGGCGGAACGGCGGGTAGCCCAGGTCGCGCCGCTCGGCGATCTCGCTGGCGTAAAAGGCGGCGTAGTCGTGGTGGGCTGCGGCCTGGATGGCGACATGGTCCGGCCTGTAGGTCTGGATGATGCCACGTCCGGGCTGGCGGGCGCGGCCTGCGCGGCCCACCACCTGGGTCAGCAACTGGAAGGTGCGCTCGCTGGCGCGGAAGTCCGGCAGAGCCAGCCCCACGTCCGCGTTGAGCACCCCCACCAGGGTGACTCCCGGCAGGTCCAGCCCTTTGGCGATCATCTGGGTCCCGATCAGGACATCCCCATCCCGGTTGGCGAAACGGGTCAGGACGGCGTCGTGGTCGCGGTGGTGGCTGACCGTGTCCCGATCCCAGCGCAGGGAGCGGATATCTGGGAACAACTGGCCCAGCGCCGCCTGCACGGCCTCCGTGCCCGCGCCGAAATGCTTGATGCGACGGCTGCCGCACTGCGGGCAGTGGCTCGGCAACGGCTGGCGGTAGCCACAGTGGTGGCAACGCAGCGCGTTGTCCGCCTGATGATAGGTGAGAGGCATGTCGCAGCGGGGGCAGGTGGAGACGTAGCCGCAATCGCGGCAGAAGACGTAGCTGGCCGTGCCCCGCCGGTTGAGGAACAGGATGGCCTGCTCGCCGCGCCCCAGCACGTCCGCCAGCGCCGCCTGCAACGCCCGGCTGAACATGGAGGTGTTGCCCGCCTTCAGCTCGGCCCGCATGTCGGCGATCTCCACCTGAGGAAGCTCGACGGTCAGCGCATCAGCGGGGTCGCCGGGGTGGTAAAGGGCAATGTCGTCCTCCTGGCCAGGGCGGAGTATGTGCTGCTGGTGGCCTGCCACGCGCACCGGGAGCACGATGCGCTGGTACAGGCCGCGTCGGGCCGCATAGACGCTTTCGATGGACGGGGTGGCGCTCCCCAGGATGACGATGCCCCGGCTGCGGCGGGTCAGCTCGATGGCGACCGCCCGCGCGTGGTAGTAGGGTGGCGGCAGCGGGGGGGATTGCTTGTAGCTTGGGTCGTGCTCCTCGTCCAGCACCACCAGCCCCAGGTCTGGCAGCGGCGTGAACAGGGCCGAGCGTGTCCCGACAATGATGGATAGCTCTCCGGCGCGGGCGCGCCGCCAGGCGTCGAAGCGCTCGCCCGGCGAGAGGTCCCCGTGGATGACGGCCACCTGACCGGGGAAACGCGCCGCAAAGCGGCCCACCGTCTGCGGCGTGAGGGCCACCTCCGGCACCAGCACGATGGCCCCCCGCCCATGTGCCAGGGTGTATTCCACAGCGCGCAGGTAGACCTCGGTTTTGCCGGAGCCGGTCACGCCGTGTAGCAGGAAGACGTGCGGCGCATCTGGGGAGGGGGAGACCCCTTCCCATTGCAGGGCGTCCATGTGGGCGCGCAGCCGCTCCCAGGCGGCCTGCTGGTCGCGGGTGAAGGGAGGGGCAATCGACGGGGCAAAGTCCCGCTCGGCCAGCGGATCGCGCCAGGCCTCGTCCTCGCCCAGCAGAATCAGGCCGTCCTCCGCAAGCGCCTGTAACAGCTTGAGGTCGGCGTCGGTCTGCGCGTAAATCCAGTTGACGGGGACGGCTTCGCCTTCGCGGGCCAGCAGGCGCAGCACGCTGCGCGCCTTCTCCCCGCCGCGCAGTGCGATCAGGCGCTCGGCTATGGCTTCGGGGTCTGGCTCTCCTGCCGCCGTCAGGTAGCAGGGGGCCAGGGCCACCGTGGCGGGCTGTTCCTCGCGGCGGACCAGGTGGTTGGCCAGGAGTGCGCTAGTGATGTGTGACGGAAGCTCCTCGACGGGCAGCGCTCCCCCGGCCTCGACCAACTGGTTGAGCGCGGCCTTCTGGGCCGGGACGTGGTCGAACGCCCCCGCTGCGAGCTGCTCTGCGATCTGGTCGCTTGGAGCCGTCAGCTCCAGCCAGCGGCTCTTTGGGCGCAGGATCACGTCACCGGCCTCTGCCATGTCTTTGACCACACGCTCAGTACAACCGGCTGCCAGGCATACGCTGGCGACCGTCAGCCTGGCCCCAGGGGAGGCCAGCAGGACTTCCAGCACGTTGGCCCGTCGGCTCTCGCGGCCCAGGCGCGGTGTGATGGCGTCGATGCGCTCTGCCGGGATGGCCAGCCGGGCCGTGCGCACCTTGCGGGGCTGCACACGCGGCGGCGAGAGGACGGCCTCCCGCTGGGCGAGGCCACGGCGCACCAGAGCCTCGCTGGCCCGTTCCCAGGGCCTGCCGCTGATGGCCTGGTTGAGTTGCCTGCCGTACAGCGGCCCGCGCCGGGCGAGCAGGCTGAGCAGATGCCGGGCTGTGTCCTCCAGGCCGTCCGGCGTACCCTGCGGGCTGAGCGCGGCCTGTGTGCCTGCCTCGGTCAAACTGAGCTGGATGTCCGAGCGACCGGCGATGCCCGGCGGCAGGAACATCCACAGGCAGGCTCCCAGGGGGGCCAGCGTCTCCTGGCTCAGCCATTGGGCCACGGCGATGTGAATCGGCCCCATAACCGGCAGGGGGTCCAGCAGTTCCAGGATCGGCTTGGTTTGGGCAATGGGGCTGCTGTGCGTGAGGGCCAGCACAATGCCCGGCTGCTCACCTGTGCCGAACGACACCCGCACCAGATGCCCCGGCTGGAGCTTACCGGCCAGGCCGGGGGGGATGTGGTAGTGAAAGGTGGTGTGCACGGGCAGGTTGACGGCAACTTCCGCATAGAGCATGAGGCACTCGTTCCTACCCTACACCGTCTCCGTTTGGGGGGATTGAAAAAGGGGCACTTCTCCCGGTGACGAAGAAGCACCCCCATCCTGGCTGGCGATTCTGTTACCCAACCAGCCGGGCATTCAGCGTGATCTCGACACCGGTCAGCGCCTGCGAAACCGGGCAGTTTGCCTTGGCTCCTTCCGCCTGCTCCAGGAAGGTTGCCTCGTCGATGCCCGGCACTTCCGCTTCAGTATCCAGCTCGATCTTGCTGATCTTGAAGCCACTATCTACCTTGACCAGATGTACCCTGGCGCTGGTGTGGATACGTCGGGGGGCGTACCCTGCCCGTCCCAGGTTGCCGCTGAGCGCCATGGAGAAACACCCGGCATGGGCTGCGCCGATCAACTCCTCCGGATTG